>Ga0079305_1001309_pt1 | contig 34940 bp, 34 predicted proteins | sample LMS_cellobiose_e_FD_79183 | JGI IMG/M metagenome (GOLD analysis project Ga0079305, IMG submission 79183) | Rumen-fistulated moose microbial communities from Alaska, USA - LMS_cellobiose_enrichment | ecosystem: Host-associated > Mammals > Digestive system > Stomach > Rumen fluid ... | reverse complement strand
CTACTGCTCCACCTTCTCTCCCAGAGGGATCAGCTGAAAGCCCCTCCCGGGTCACGCCCGGGCTACATATCACTCGAATGCGTTTTCAATATGGTGGATCTCCACCGGTCCCTCCGGCCCCTGCGGCGCATAGACCTCGAGCACGTCGAAGCGCGGCTGCAGCGCCGTCTCGTTCCGGCTGAGCCAGAGCGCCGCGGTCGCGCGGATGCGCTCCTGCTTGGAGGCGGTGACGAACTCCCGCGCCGCGGCAAAATCCGCGTCCCGGCGCAGCTTCACCTCCGCAAAGACCACAAAGCCGCGTCTCTTGGCGATGATGTCGATCTCACCCAGGCGGCAGCGGTAGTTCATGCCGAGGATGGTATATCCCTTTCGGCGCAGGTAGCGCGCCGCCCGCTCCTCGCCGAAGCTTCCCAGCAAGCGCCTGTCCATCAGTGCATCTTCCTGAGGAAGCTCATGCGGTGGATGGGCGAAGGGCCGAAGGCGCGGAGCGCCTCATAGTGCTGCTTCGTCCCGTAGCCCTTGTGCGTTTCAAAGCCGTACTGCGGATAGAGCGCCGCCATCTCCCGCATGCAGCGGTCACGGCTGACCTTCGCCAGAATGGAGGCCGCCGCGATATCGGCGCAGCTCGCATCGCCCTTGACGACGCAGCGGTTCGGCACAAGGATCCCGTCGCTGCGGTTGCCGTCGATGAGGGCCAGCTCCGGCTGCGGCATGAGCTGCGCGAGCGCGCGGTTCATCGCAAGATAGGTCGCCTGCAGAATGTTGAGCGCCTCGATCTCCTCCACCTCCGCACGGGCGACGCCGTAGGCGATCGCCTGCCGGCAGATCTCGTCGTACAGCGTCTCGCGCTTTTTTTCGGTGAGCTTTTTTGAGTCGTTGAGCCCCTCGATCCTTGTATTCCTGGGCAGCATGACCGCGGCAGCGTACACGGGGCCTGCCAGAGGGCCGCGCCCCGCCTCGTCCACGCCGCACAGCAGCCTTACGCCGCCGTCATAGATTTCATTTTCCAGCTTCCAGAGATCCATCATCCGGCTGCTCCAAGCTCAGACGGCCCAGCTTGCCGTCGTGATATTCCCCCAGCAGGGTGTTTGCCATGCGCTCCAGATCGTATTCGCCGCGCGAGAGCAGAAAGCCGCGCTTCTTCGCGGCCTGCTCCAGCAGCTCAAAGCCGCTTGCCTCGCCGTCCGGCTCAAAGCGGTATCGCTGCACGATCGCCTGCGGATACATCGCGCGCAGGCGCAGCATGAAGTTCGCTCCCAGGGTCTCGCGGTCAAGCACGTCCGCCTTGATGGCGTTGGTGATGGCCAGCAGCTCCCCCACCTCCTGGCTGTCGAAGCGCGGCCAGAGGATGCCCGGCGTGTCCAGCAGCTCGAGGCCCGCGTCGATGCGGATCCACTGCTTGCCGCGCGTCACGCCCGGCTTGTCGCCGGCGACGGCGGCCCTGCGCCCGGCGACCCTGTTGATGAAGGTGGACTTGCCGACGTTGGGGATGCCCAGGACCATCACGCGCAGCGCCCTTCCCACCTGGCCCTTCTCCTCGTACTCCTTCAGCTTTTCGCGCAAAAGGGCGCGCACGGCGGGAGCAAAGGCGCCGACGCCCTTCCCGCTCTTCGCGTCCGTCTCCAGGATGGCGAGCCCCTGTCCCTCGAAATAGCGCCGCCAGCGGGCGGTGATCTCCGGGTCGGCCAGGTCCGCGCGGTTGAGGATCACCAGACGCGGCTTTCCCGCCGCGAGGGCGTCGATATCCGGGTTCCGGCTGGAGCGCGGGATGCGCGCGTCCAGGATCTCGCAGACCGCGTCCACCAGCTTCAGATTCTCCTCGATCATCCGCTCGGCCTTGGTCATGTGTCCCGGGAACCACTGGATATTCATTTTTTCATAGCCGTCTCTGTCCATCAATACACCCAGCCGAGCTCGGAGAGCGGGTAGAGCACACAGTGGACCTTGCCGAGGATCATCCGCTCGTCGACCATGCCGATCTCCTTCTTGCGGCTGTCCGTGGAGGCGTTGCGGTTGTCGCCCATGACAAACACACAGCCCTCCGGCACGGTCTGCGGGCCGATGAAGTCGAGCTTGGTGTGTGTCAGCTCGCTGATGTATTTCTCCTCGATGGGCGTGCCGTCCACATAGACGATGCCGTTTTCAAAGTCGATGTTGATCTCCTGCCCCTCGGTCGCAATGACGCGCTTGACGAGGGCCCGGTCCGGATCGTAGCTGTCCGTCTTGAAGACCACGACGTCCCCGGCCTCCGGCTTGAAAAAGACGTCCGAGACCAGCATCTTGTCGCCGTTGAGGAGCGTCGGGTTCATGGAGGTGCCGCTCACGTCGATGATGCGGATGAAGAACACAAAGAGGATCACGCAGACGATCAGCGCGATCATCAGGCTCTGGATCCAGTCGTAGACCTCCTTGCGCGCGCGCACTTCGGCGGCGAGCCGTTCCTCGCTCTTTTCCTGTACGCGATTCTTTTTCACACTGTGTCTGCTCATGCTGTTCTCCGATCTTCCAATTGGCAATTTAAGATATTATACACCCTTAAAAAGGGTTCAGGCAAGCATTTTCCGCTTCCATTCCTCTGCAGCAGGCGGAGCCTGCCCTTGTCGCTGAGGTCATCACCGAAGAAGCGCAGGAGGCCAAGCCGAAGAAGCAGAAACTGACGGAGGAAGAGAAAAAGGCCCGCGCCGATACCCGCCGCCGCTTCAACAGGGCCGTGGAGGAAATGATCGAGAACTACTCCTTTGACGGCGTTGATCTGAGCCGTGCCGATGCCGAGAGGCTTGTCACGGACTACGCCGCCACGCATGACGGCTACTTCTCTATGGCCGATGAGGCGAGACAGAAGAAGCGTGACAAGAGCCGCAAGCAGCTCAAGGCGGAAGAGGTGGATAGAATAGAAAACGACGCCCAGGAGGGCGACGTGCAGTATATGGCGAGGGGCGGGAACTACGATTATTCCAAATCTTTTGCTGAACAGATTGATGATTACAAGGCCGGCCTTTTCCCTGCACGTGACACTCTTATTGTCCGGGATACTCCAGATGTTTTTCAGCATGTTGGACTCAATGCCCTTCCCATGACCTATACGATTCAGCATCTTAAAGACGTACTAAGTGGAACAAAGTCAGACCACAATTTTGGAGAGGGATATTTGAGACAATTGCCTAAAGCACTTGAGGAACCAATTGCTATTTTTACATCCGCAAGCCATCCTAACACGAGTATCGTTGCTCTTGTTGATCTGGTTTATAACGGGAAACACATTATTGCTCCTGTTTTGATTGATGGGTTTGGTCAGCAAAATGGTGTGCGTATTGATAGCAATGCAATTACTACAGCGCATACAAGACAAAATGCTATTACTGGCTTGTTTTCCGAGGCCATCAGACAAGAAGCATCTGGAAAAGTCGGTGTTTTCTACTATGACAAAACGAAAACCACCAGCATACTTAATGGATCCCAGCTAGCCTTGCTGGGTCGAAAAAGTGATGCTAATGGTTTCATCCATAGTATACGCGATCCAGGCTCTCCTGTCAAGCCAAAGATTCAATCTGTCACAGAATCCAAACAATTCAAAAAATGGTTTGGAAAGAGCCAACTTGTAAATGCCGATACTCCGTCCGCGACGACTCCATCTCCAACCGCGATCTCCTGCTTGAGACTAAAGACACCGACATGTCCGCGAGCGAGAAGAAGGCCCTGCAGGAGTATCGGGCGAAGGCCGAAGCCTACAGGTCCCGCGAGCAGAGCGTCACAGATACACTGCGGCAGTATGATAAGCTGGTCCGGGAGGGCGCCGACAGGACTTGCGCTCCCCTTCGCCGCTGTGCTACAATGGTTCCATCAACTGCGGAGGCGCGTTATGCTCAAGCTCAGTATTGTCGTACCCATCTACAATGTTGAAAAATACCTCGCCGCCTGTCTCGACTCGCTGATCTTCCCGGAGCTCGGCGGCTATGAGATCATCCTCGTCAACGACGGCTCCACGGACAGCTCCGGCGTGATCATGGCGCAGTACGCCGCGCGCTTCCCTGCGCTCATCCGCACGGTCACGACGCCGAACGGCGGCCTGGGCCACGCGCGCAACACGGGTCTGGAGATCGCGGAGGGCGAATACGTCCTGTTCGTGGACAGCGACGACAGGCTGCTGGAAAACGCCGTGCCGGAGATGCTGGAAGTGCTCGACGGCAGCTTTGATATCCTGCTGTTCGACTTTGTCTCCGTCAATGAGGAGGGCAGGCTGCTCGACGCCGTCACCGGATGTGCGCGCGAGGGGCTCTTCACGCTTGCGGAATACCCGCGGCTCCTTCTGGAGCCGCCGAGCGCGTGGAGCAAGATCTGGCGGCGCTCGCTCTTTTCCGGGACCGGCATCCGCTTCCCCGACCGGCTCTGGTTTGAGGACCTGGCGACAAGCCCCCGGCTCTATCTGCATGCCGACGCCATTTGCGGCCTGCACAAAACCTGGTACGCCTACCTGCAGCGCAGCGGCTCGATCACCAATTCCAAAAGCCCCGAGCGCAACCGTGAGATGATCGCCGTGATCGACATGGTTACGGCGGCCTACCGCGAAGCGGGGCAGTATGAGCGCTACCGGCAGGAGCTTGAGTATATGGCCTGCTGGCACGAGCTGCTCGCCTCCAACACGCGCGTGAATCTGGCCGACCCGGACAACCCCGTGCAGGACGAGCTGCTGGAGGATTTTCTCTCCAGGTTCCCGGAGTACCGCAAAAACCCCTACCTGCGGCAGATGCCGAAAAAACACAGGCTCCTGCTCGGCCTGATCCTGCGCAGACGGCGCGGCGCGCTGCACGCGCTGCTCAAGCTCAACAATCTCCTGCGGCAAAAGAATATCTGAAAAAAGCTGTGATCCTGCGTGGATCACAGCTTTTTTAACGCGCTATCCGGTTCCGGGCCGAGAGGAGCAGCTGCGCTGCATCCTCCAGTCCCATATAGTTCAGACGCATCACGGCGCGGCGCGGCGCGCTCTCCGCGCGAAAGCTCTCGCAGGCGCTCAGGCGCGGGATGTGTTCCCGGACGTAGGCGCGCAGGCGGCGGATGACCTCTTTGCGGTCCGGAGCGTCCTGCCTTGCAAGGCGGCTGACGGAGTCGAGGAGCACGTGGTTCATGAGGAGAAACTCAAAATCCTCCCGCGTCCCCTCGCCGCTTTCCGTAAACCGGCGCAGCTCCTCCATGACGATGAGGATATCCAGATTTTTCGATGCATTGTTGTTGTGCATGGTGGAGGGCTGGCCGCAGCGGTACATGTACAGCATCTCCGGCACGTGCACGGTCCTGCGGGAGCGCATCAAAAGCTTTGCGGAAAAGGCCAGGTCCTCATACCATACGCTCTGCGGGAAGCGGATCGCCCCGATCCGGCTGCGGCGGAAGATCTTGTCGCAGGAGGATCCGGCGGACGCGATGGGACGGTTCTCCCGCCAGGTGCTCACGCAGACCGTGCTCCGGTCCGCGTTGATCTGCCGGATGTCGCAGGTGGCCACGTCGGCTTCCTCCGCGTCCGAGAGCGCGCAGAGCTTGGCGTACATCTCCGGCAGCACCCAGTCGTCGCTGTCCACGAAGCCCACATAGTCCCCCTTTGCGATCTCCAGCCCGAAATTGCGCGCGCGCCCCTGCCCGCCGTTTTCCAGCGTGATCACACGGATCAGCTCCGGATAAGCGGAGGCGTATTCCTCGATGATCTCCGCGGAATTGTCGGTGGAGCCGTCGTTGACGAGGATGATCTCATAGTCGTCGACGGTCTGCGCGATGAGGGAGCCGACACAGTCGCGCAGATAGTCCCCGGCGTTGTACACCGGGACGATCACACTCAGCTTCATGTCCGCTCTCCCTCCTCGCCGTTGGGGCTTCGCTCCGGGAGTCTGACCGTCTGGTAGTAGATCAGCGCCAGGACCAGCGACATGTAGATCGAGACGTTGGGCCGCCGGAGGATCGCGCCGGAGAACTGCGCTAGGCCGAGCTGCAGCATCAGGCACAGCAGCAGCGTGAAGTTCAGCAGCGTATAGCTCTCCCTGAATGAGCGCAGCAGCCGCCGCGCCGCAAGGTACAGGAAGTACAGGAGAAAGGCGGCGTAGAGCGCGAGGCCCAGATAACCGTAGTAGTAGAAGATCGCCGGCCAGTCGTTTTCCATGTCGCGCAGACCGTCAAAGCCGATCTCCGAGACCTCAAAGCCGACGAGCTTTGTCAGCAGGTCGCTGTCCTCCCAGATCATGTCCGAGTAGGTGATCTTCAAAAGGCGCGTGTTGATGAGCTTGTGCACGTCGGTCGTCATCTCGTAGTGCAGCAGCACGCGGTCCATGCCGAAGCGGTCGAAGATATCCGGGATGACATGGATGAAAAAGCGGTAATAGTAGTATTCAAACACGGCGCGCACTTCTTCGTTCTCATAGCGCTCCTGCGGGCTCATCTGCGTCACGTCGTAGCCCAGCGCCGCCGCCGCGGCCTCGATCTCCCCCTGCCGCGCGAAGGCGGTGTTTTCCTCCTGCGTGGCCCTGGCCCGCGGCGTGTAGGGGTAGATAACCACGGAGAGGACCATCAGCGCCGCGAGGACAAGCACCGCGAAGCGCTTGACCTTCTTGCCGAGGAAGGGCTTTTCCAGCAGCAGGAAAACCGCGAGCGCGGCGAAAATGGCAAAGATGGAGTAATAGCAGCTCTTGGTGCCGTTGGTGATGAAGCCGACCGTGATGAGGATCGGGATGAGTACGGTCAGCAGCTTGCTGTCCGAGCGCAGGGCCAGATACGCGCAGAAGGTGGAGAGCGTGACGAGGATGATGCTGTGCGCGCAGCGGTTGTCGTCGATCACCCAGCCGCTGTAGCCCAGGCCGCTGCCGTAGGTGACGTTGCCGGTCCCGGTCACATAGGCCGCGATCAGGCCCAGACCGACCAGCACGGCGGCAACAGCGATCCCCTTCAGGGCCTGGTGTTTGGTCTGTTCGTCGCGGATCAGATAGATGAAGCAGACCGCCAGCACCGGCATTTGGACGACCCTCAGCAGATAGGCCGCGTCGAAATACAGGCTGATATAGCCCACGCGATAGCTGTTGAGGATGTGAAGCAGGCAAAACAGCCCGATCCCCGCCATGGCGAGGAGAAAGCGTTTCTTTTGTTTGAGCGTGATCAGCAGATACAGCGGGAACGCAAGCAGGATCAGCAGCCGGATATAGCCCGCCGCCGTCGCAACGGCGTTTCTCGTAAAGAAAGCGAGCGCGTCCAGAGGCGGCTGGGCCGCAATCAGGCAGAAAAGCCAGTGCTCTCTGATCCAGTTTTTGGCGTTGCTTGTGCTCTTCATAGCGGTTCAGTCTCCTAAAACGGAATACCAGAGCTGTGCGATCTTTTCCTCGGAAAACTCCGCGGCGTGCGCCTGAGAGCGCAGCGACATGCTGCGGCGCAGCGGCGCGTCCTCCATCAGGCGGAGAAGCGCCTGCACATAGGCGTCCTCCTCACCGTCGGCGACCAAAAATCCGTCCTCCCCGTCGGTGACGACCGCCGCCGGGCCGACGCGCACATCGAAGGCGACGACGGGCAGCGCGCAGCTCTGCGCCTCGATCAGCACGAAGGGAAAGCCCTCGCTGTGAGAGCTCATCGCGAAGATCGACGCGCGCAGCATCTCCCGCTCCACGGCCTCCGCGTCCAGCCTCCCGGTGAGGCACACGGCGTCCTCCAGGCCATACCCGCGGATCAGCGCCTCGAGCTTCTCCCGCTCCGCGCCCTCGCCCGCGATGCGGAGCTTCCACTCCGGCCTCTGCGCACGGACCTCGGCAAAGCAGCGGATCAGTCGGTCAAAACCCTTCACGCCGACGAGCCTGCCCGCGCTGAAAACGACCGGCTCCTTCGCCTCCAAATCCACCTGTGCCGGATAGTGCGACAGGAAATTGGGAATGCAGACGACCTGCGTGCGGCTGTCCTCGGGGACCATCCGCCGCGCCTCCTCCGTCAGGCCGGGGGTGAGCATGGCGAGCACGTCGATCCCGCGGTACTGCCGCCGAAAGCCCCTGACATATTTCTTTTCACAGCGGTGGTCGTGGTGCATCTGCGCGATCTTCAGCACCTGCGGCGCGCCGAGGCGCGAGAGCACAAGGTTGTCCTCATGGCGCGTGGTGATGAGCACGCCGTCCCGCACCGAACGGATGGTCCTGCGCACGGCGAGCTTCTTGCCAAGCAGGATGCGCAGCGCGCGAAAGCTCTCGCGCGCGATGCGCAGCGGCGCGCGGTCCCGGATCGCCGCATGCCACTGCTCCCGGTTCGGCACCTCCCGCAGCAGGTAGCGGACCTTCACCCTCGGGTCGATCGGATAGGCCGGCGAGTCCGGCATGTTATATACACTGATGATTTCCACGCTGTATCGACCGGCAAAGAGGTTCGCCATGCTGATGACGGCCTTTTCCACGCCTCCGTATGCCAGATGCAGCGCAAGGATACGCACGGTTTTCATAAAAGTCACCTATGTTTGAACTGGGGAAATTATAATGATTATATGATGGCGAAACGCCGCAAAGCGTTTCGCCGAGCCGCGGAGCGGCTCAGCAAAACAGAGGTGCTGTTTTGCCATATACTCATTGCAATGAGCATCAGGCGAATGATTCTTTGAATCATTCGCTGCTAAACTTGTCATTTAGCAGCGAAAACAATCGAATCCTCGATTGTTTTCGCTGTCTGATGATCATTATAGCAGTTCTCCCGGGAGAAGTAAAGCACATAAGAAAAATGCCGCCGGAAACCGACGGCAATTCTCTTGATCGTTTTGTCTCAGATGCGCTCCTTGACCTTGGCCTTCTTGCCCACGCGGTCGCGCAGGTAGTAGAGCTTCGCTCTGCGGACCTTGCCCTTGCGGACGGTGGTGACGGAGACGATGGACGGAGAATGCACGGGGAAAACCTTCTCGCAGCCGACGCCGTAGGAGATGCGTCGCACGGTGATGGTCTCGTTGATACCGCCATGCTTCTTGGCAATGATGGTGCCTTCGAAGGCCTGGGTGCGCTCGCGGTTGCCTTCCTTGACGCGCACGAGGACACGCACGGTGTCGCCGACGTTCAGGGAGGGCAGCTCCGGCTTCATGTACTGCTCGCTGAGTATTTTGACCAGATCCATTGTCATGATCCTCTTTCCTATAGACGTTCTTGCCGGAGGGCACAGCCGCGGCAGCGGACCGCCTTTCTGCGCCTGCGCATCATCGCGCAAGCTCTGGTATTTTAGCACAGTTTTTCCCGCATTGCAAGTACTTTTTTACCGCTTTTCAGGTTTTTATCGGTACGGATGCATCTCCGCGTCGTAGGTCTCCACGCGCGTGAAGCGCGCGAAGTCCGGCGCAAGCTCCGGCGATCTCTGCCGCAGGGCCTCCGCCAGAAGCTCCGGGTTCAGCGTCGGCTCCTGCGCGGAGATCAGCGCCTCGACGCGCACGCCGCCGTCCGCCGCGGAAAAAGCGATCTGCCGGATCGCGGGGCGGATGTCCGTCTCCCCCGTGCCGCGCTTGGTCTTTTTCGTAATGACGATCGCTTCCTGCGCGTAAAAGGCCGTCAGGGTCCGTGCCATGTCCGCAGCGCCGCGTTCATCGTATTCAAACACGCCCTCGACCGCGAGCCACCTGAGCTCCGCCGTCTTTCTTTGCGCCTCATAGACCTCAATGACCTCGATCCCCTCGGGCACCACGGCGCTCAGCCGTGCCGGGAGCTCGTCCAGCGCCGTATCCTCGCGCAGCCTGAAGTCCATGATCTCGCACAGGCTCGCCGTGGCGACCGAGAGCGGCAGCGCGATGGAGATCTGCGGGTGGGGATTGAAGCCCTCCGAGTACTTGAGCGCATAGCCCGCGCGGGAAAAGGCGCGCTGCATCGTGTGCATCAGGTCGAGATGGGAGATATAGATCGCTCTCCCGGTTTTCCGAAAGCGCAGCCTCAGCTTATCCATCGCAGCGGCCTCCCTTCAGCAGCGCCGCAGCTCCGCAGGCGGAGCACTGCCTCCGGCAGTCCGGCGAGAGCTCGGAGCGGTAGCACATCTCCCGCTCGCGCAGCAGATGGGCCTTGCGCACGCCGACGTCGATATGGTCCCAGGGCAGCACCGCGTCCGTCGGGATCTCCCGGTTTGCGTAAAATGCGGGGTCGACGCCGCAGCGTTCAAAGGCGCGCATCCAGCGTTCAAACGAGAAGTAGTCGGTCCAGGCGTCCAGTCTTCCGCCCTGCCGCCAGACCTCTTCGATCACGTCGGCAACGCGCCTGTCGCCCTTGGAGAGCACCGCCTCAATGAAGCTCGTCTCCGCGTCATGCCAGTTGTAGCTCACGTTCCTCGCGACAATGCTGCTGCGCAGGAGATGGACGCGCCGCAGATACTCCTCCATGCTGATCTGCGCCTCCCACTGAAAGGGGCTGTGGGGCTTGGGGATAAAGCAGGAGGTGGAGATCGTGATCCTCACGCCGCGGTTTTTGTTTTTCGCATGGGTCCGCCAGCAGTGGAGCACCTGATTTGCCATCTCCGCGATCCCGACGATGTCCTCATCCGTCTCGGTCGGCAGGCCCAGCATATAGTAGAGCTTCACGCTGTTCCAGCCGCCGGCGAAGGCGATGCTGCAGGTGTTGAGCAGCTCCTCCTCCGTGACGTTTTTGTTGATCGCGTCCCGCAGGCGCTGGCTCCCGCCTTCCACGGCGAAGGTCAGGCCGCTCCTGCGCACCTTCTGGAGCTTCTCCATGATCTCCATGGAGAAGTTGTCCGCCCGCAGGGAGGGCAGCGAGAGGCCGATGCTGCGCTCCTCGCAGTAGTCGAGCAGCCCGTCGCAGAGCTCTGGCAGTCCCCGGTAGTCGCTGCTGCTCAGGGACAGAAGCGTCACGTCCTCATGCCCGGTGTTTTTCAGCGTCTCGATCCCCTGCCGGATCAGTGTCTCCGCCTTTTTTGCGCGGATGGGGCGATACACATGCCCCGCCTGGCAAAAGCGGCAGCCGCGCACACAGCCGCGAAACAGCTCCAGATTGACCCGGTCGTGCACGACCTCAGTAGACGGGACGATGGGTCTGGTCGGGAAAGGCGCGGCGTCAAGGTCGGTCAGGATCCGCTTGGTGACGCGCGCCGGAGCCCCCTCCTTTGCCGCCACGGAGGCGATGCTTCCGTCCTCACAATAGGCGGCCTCATACAGGCCCGGCACATAGACGCCTCCGATCTGCGCTGCGCGCAAGAGAAAGTCGTGCTTGCTCCAGCCCTCGCGCTTTGCCTGCCGCAGCAGCGTGAGCAGCTCGTTGTTGACCTCCTCCCCCTCTCCGATGATGAACAGATCGATGAAGGGCGCCATGGGCTCCGCATTCACGGCGGCGGTGCCTCCGGCGAAGACCAGTGGCAGCAGGGCGGTCCTGTCCGCCGTGCGCAGCGGAAGGCCGGACATGTCCAGCATGTCCAGCACCGTCGTATAGGCCATTTCGTAGCCGATGGAGAAGGCAAGCGCGTCGAAGTTGTTCAGCGGATCGCCGCTCTCCAAGGCATAGAGGGGAAGCCCCGAGCGCTTCATCGCCTCATACATGTCGCCCCAGGGCGCGAACACACGCTCACACCACACGAAATCCAGGCTGTTCATCGTGTGGTAGAGAATGCTCATCCCCAGGTTGGACATGCCGATCTCATAGGTGTCCGGGAAACAGAAAGCCAGCCGGATGTCGACCTCCGACTTGTCTTTCAGGATCTCGTTGTATTCCCCGCCGGTGTATCGCGCGGGCTTCTGGACCTGCGGCAGGATCCGTTCCAGTCTTTTATCCATCGTGCGCTCCGATCGTTTTTCTCGGAATATTCTAAATCATTTCCCGTGGTTTTACAAGTCCCCGCCCCGTCTCCTGGTACAGAAGCAGCCAGATGGCCGCAAGCTCCAGCGCGATTCCATGGCCCTTGACCATCATCCAGATCCCCGCGCTCAGCAGCAGCGTTCCCAGGACCAGGCCCACCGCCTCCGTCAGCACGCCGCCCGCGCGCTCGCCCATGACAGCACAGGACAGAGCGGCAAACACGCGCCCGCCGTCCAGCGGCAGCACGGGCAGGAGGTTGAACAGCGACAGCAGCAGACTGATCCCCGAGGAGAGCTCCAGCCAGTCAAGCGCCAGCTTTCCTGCCAGCGAGGAGGCCGCGAAAGCGTAGGAGATGCCCGCCATGGGCCCTGCGAGGGCGGCGAAGGCATGTCCCAGGGCCCCGGAGTAACCGCCGTAACGGATACAGAAGCCCTTGAGATCCACCCGGAAACCGTCGATGTGCATCCCGAGAATGCCTAAGGCCGCAGCATGTCCCAGCTCATGGACTGCGACGGCGCACAGGGCTGCCGCTGCCTCTCCGGGCGTGCTCACATAGTACAGCAGCGCAAGCAGCAGCACGGCGGCCGCGCTGATCTTCAGCCTGCTCTCCTTCATAGCGTCGATCCGATCTCCGAGCGCTCCGCCGTCTCCTCCTGCCGCTGCTCTTCCTCTTCCGCGGCCTTGTTTCCCTCCTGCTCCGTCTCGACAGCTTCCTCCCCGCTGTCCGCCGTCCCGTCCAGACCGAAGGCCGCGATGAGGCTCTCCTCGATTCCCAGTTCGGACAGACGCCTCCCCACGGCTGTGATCATCCCGGTATAATCGTCGTCATGCTCCAGAAGCGCATGCGTGCGCTCGCGCAGCAGCAGCGCCTGCTGCGGCAGCAGCACTTTGCATGCCGTCAGCAGGATGAACACGGCCGCGCAGATATAGATTCTGATCCTTTGCATCGTTCTCCCTCCCGCTGCAATATATTTTGTGCGGGACATGTTTATGCGCATAGATTTTCCTTGACAAGGCGGCGGCTTCTCATTATAATGTAAAGGCTGTTTCGGGGTGTAGCGCAGATGGTAGCGCGCTTGGTTCGGGACCAAGAGGCCGGGAGTTCAAGTCTCCCCACTCCGACCAAAAATCTTCGGACCGCTTCTGGCGGTCTGAAGATTTTTCATTGTGCGGGAGACTTGAATCATGTCCGCACAGCCCTGTGGGCTGTGCATGAGCCAGTGCGGACACTGGCGAATTCCTTGATTGTCTTTTTGGCTTGCAAAAAGACAATGCACGCAAGTCTCCCCACTCCGACCAAAAATCTTCGGACCGCTTCTGGCGGTCCGGAGATTTTTCATTGTGCGGGAGACTTGAACGCTGCATCACAAAGAGAAATAATCCCTGTCCGTGTCTCATAGGCTGGTGGCGGGGTGATCAACATGAAAAAACGAACATGGAAGACCTATTTGTTCTGGGTCCTCGTCACAGAAGCGGTCGGGCTCCTCGCCGGCCTTCTGACAAGAAACGCCGCCGCGCTCTATCGCTTCTCCGTTGCCAAGCCGCCGCTCTCCCCGCCTGCCGCTGTTTTTCCCGTCGTCTGGACGCTGCTCTACGCACTGATGGGGATCGGCGCTGCAAGGATCGATTTGACCGGCGCATCCCATGAGCGCACAAGATGCCTGCGCCTGTACTGGCTGCAGCTGGGCTTTAACTTCTTCTGGAGCATCCTCTTCTTCAACTTTCAGGCCTTTGGCTTCTCCTTTCTCTGGCTTGTGATCCTGTGGGCGCTGATCATCTGGATGACGCTGCGCTTCCGCGAGCTTGACGCCGCTGCCGCCTGGCTGCAGCTCCCCTACCTGCTGTGGGTGTTTTTCGCCGGCTATCTCAATTTCGGCGTCTGGATGCTCAACCGCTGAATTTAGTCTGTTTCTGTCCCGCTCCCGCCGCTCTCCTTGATCGGAAATGGCCGCTGCCTCAACAAGGCGGCGGCCATTTCCGATATGCCAAGAGAATAAAACACAAAAAAAGAGGCAAACAAACTGAAAAAGCTTGTTTGCCTCTTTTGGTGGGGGAAGGTGGATTCGAACCACCGAAGGCATTGCCAGCAGATTTACAGTCTGTCCCCTTTGGCCACTCGGGAATTCCCCCATATGCAGTTTCCGCAGCTTCGTCTGTCAGTGGAGCTGGTGGACGGACTCGAACCCCCGACCTGCTGATTACAAATCAGCTGCTCTACCGACTGAGCTACACCAGCATCTAACCGGCCCGACCATAATAGCAAATCCACCTCATTTTGTCAATACATATTTTCTCTGCCGCGCAATTGTTTTGTATGAAACTTTGCCTGCGCAATTGTTGAATAGAATTGAAATGCGCAGGAGAATATGATATGATCGGAGTCGAAAATCGTCGTCATTGATGGGAGTTCGTATGAGAACAGCCGTAAGATACCGCTGGATCCTTTTTCTCGCCGCAGCAGTATTGCTGCTTCTGGGACTGATCCTGGTCCTGCGCCACTTCAAGCAGGAGCCGGAACCGGAGGTCGATCCCCATGAGGGGCAGGTCTACTTGTATGACGGCTTTGACTGGGTATGGATGACGCCGTTGGAGGGCGTGGAGGCCAATACGCTGACCGCCGAGGATTTTTACTTGAACGGCACGACGCCGGTCTATACCGGCAATAAATTCGACGTCCTGCGCGGCCTCGACATCTCGGAGCATCAGCTCGAGATCGACTGGGCGCAGGTAGCGCAGGCGGACATTGACTACGTGTTCATTCGCCTCGGCCGCCGCGGCTATTCGGAGGGCGGTCTTTTTGAGGACAGCTATTTCCGGCAGAACATCGCGGGCGCGCAGCGCAACGGCATCCCGGTGGGCGTATATTTCTTCTCCCAGGCCGTCACCGTGCAGGAGGCCTTTGAAGAGGCAAATTTCGTGATTGAGCATCTGAGCGGCTACAATCTCGAAATGCCCGTCGTCTTTGACTGGGAGAAGATCGAGGGCGTGGAGAATGCGCGCACAAACGGTCTCGATCCGGCGATATTGACGGACTGCGCGGTGGCGTTTTGCGAGACGGTGAAAAACGCGGGCTTCACGCCGGCCGTGTACTTCAACCGGAAGATCGGCTATTACGGCGTGGATCTGTCCCGCCTGACGGATTATCTGTTCTGGTTTGCGCTGCCGGAGAGCGTCTTTCCCAATTTCTATTACGCCGTGGATATCTGGCAATACAGCTTTACAGAGACCGTCCCCGGCATCCCGGGCGTGAACGATATGAATCTCATGTTCATCCCCCGTGACGAGGCTTCCGGCTGAAACCGGATTTCCCCCTTGAAAAAAACGGTGAGATGGATTATACTCATTCTGCCGTGCCGGTGTGATGGAATGGTAGACGTAGCGGATTCAAAATCCGCCGATGGCGACATCGTGTGGGTTCGAGTCCCACCACCGGCACCACGTCAAAACAAGGACGCAAGGTCATGTGGCGGCACAAGCACCGCCACATCGACCGGCGACCTTGTTTTTCCTTTTCCGTCGCAAACCCACTCCGTTGGGCTTTGCGACGGGATCGGTTCGGATTTGGATTGCCCAAGTGTACCAGTACGAGTGTCCATATGGGCACTCGTATTTTTCATCAAATGAACGAAAAATCGCGCATCGAAATTTGCTCCGATGCACGATTTTGAATGGTGAACATGGGTCTAATAAAAGAGATTTGAAGTAAAATGATCCCGCGACAAGCTGGAATTTGCATAGCCTTTTTTTCAGGAAAAATGAGCTGCAAGCCGCTCCAGAAGAGCCTTGGCCTCCCGGACGACTTCATCATTCTCGTTGTATTTTACAAGCGTGCCCAGCATGTTTTCCAGCTCTCCCATGTATACAGGCCCCGGCTCATTTTCGTCCTCTTCTGATCTCAATATGCTCTTTCCGCTGCGCCACGGAGCCATACCAGGGACAGCTCTGGCTGCAAGTGATCGAAGATGATCCTTCATACAGGCCAGCATTCTGAGTATCTGGATATCGTCTTCTGACTCCAGGACCTCTTCTATCAAATCGCTCCCCCACTCCAAACACTTTTTTTCCAAAAGCCCATACTTTTCAGAATAATGCCCAAATGGTCCGTCCACATTTTCCAGGCTTATGGCACTTACGATGTCATTTTTATAAAACAGCATCGGGGTAAGATGCAAAGCCTCCTGATCATAGCCGTATTCATGAAAAACATATTCGTGGTCACAATAAGATACGATCCCCTCATATACCTCTCCTGAGGCAGTAAGGATCCTTACGCATTTGTCATCAAAACTTTTAAGATCCATATCTGTATCCGATCGCTGTACTGCAAAGTCCCTCACAAATCCCGATTTGTCGCTGTCTGTTATAACCATACCATACCACATGCTTATAATCAAGCTCGGCAAAGCTGTAAAAGCATTTGCTGTGATTGAGCGAAGCGGATCTTCGCCAGCCAAAGGCTGGCCGCCAAAAAGGGAGAGAATCCAAACAGGATTCTCTCCCTTTTTGGTGCACCGGGGCAATTCAAATCCGAATCAGTTCCCCAATCAGACGCGAGCCCAGCTTCAGCGGGTCGCAGCTGAAAAGGAAAAACAAGGTCGCCGGTCGATGTGGCGGTGCTTGTACCGTCACATGACCTCGCGGCCTTGTTTTGACGTGGTGCGGGTATGGGGACTTGAACCCCAACGCCTTTCGGCATAAGAACCTAAATCTTACATGTCTGCCAATTCCATCATACCCGCGTGAAGAAAAAGCCTACTGCTCTCGCAGTAGGCTTTCATGGAGCGGGCAACGAGGCTCGAACTCGCTACCTCCACCTTGGCAAGGTGGCGCTCTACCGGATGAGCTATGCCCGCGTCAGCAGTAGGTATTCTACCACAAAACGCGGACTTGTCAAGAGTCAATCTCCGATTCGCCGCTCCCCTCCAGGAGATCCGCATAATGCAGCTCTCCGGCACAGACCGGATAGGCAGAGACGTCCCAGCGATAGCTGGCCCAGACCTCCTCGTCGCTCAGCAAAAAGCCGTGCTCGATCCCATTCTCCACACAGGCGACGGGATCCACATGGTAGCTCGCGCCGTCGATCTCCACGATGTTCCAGCAATGGTTCTCCCAACTCCTCTGCCCGTATACGATCTGACAGGGCAGCGCGAGGCGTCGGCAAAGCTCGACATAGGCCAGCGCCATACCCTCGCTGTCGGCCCTTCTCTCGATCAGCGCGGCATACACGTCGTTTGCCCCGTCAGGCACATAGCGGCAGTTTTCAATCAGGTACGAGCAGGCCAGCAGCGCCTTGTGCGCGCTGTCCAGGCCGCTCTCTTCCTCCTCCGCGAAGGGCTCAAGCTGCGCCAGGGCGGCGCGGCGCGCCTCCATCTCCTCGGAGAGCAGCCCGTAGTGCAGCTGGATCTCATACAGGCGCTGTCTGCCGGTGCCGCTGAACATGTTCACGCTCACCTGCGGTTCCTTGGGCGCGGCGGCGGGGTACTGCCTGTACACGCGCCCCACGATGCTCTCCATCTCTTCCGCGCTGTAAATGCTGCGCGCGAGCAGGACCACCAGCCGGGGCTGCCCCTCCTCCAGGGCGCCCCGGATCGTCTCCTCCAGGCCGGTGGAGTACTGCATCTGCACGATGCTGTCGGCGTCGAGCGCCGCGGCGCTGTAGCTGATATTGATGCCCGCCTCGTAGTGTGTGACGATCTTGGCCAGGTCATAGGCGATATTCTCCACGCAGTACGCGCACATGGCATCCTGCGTGCGCACCTGCCAGCAGGCAAGGGCAAGATCCTCGGTCGCATCGCCGTCATAGGCCGCGTCAAAGAGGAGCTTGCTCTCCCGCTCCCCCGCATAGACCATGTCCAGAAGCGCGGTCTTCAGCTCACCGAGATTGCGCACGGTGATTTTTTCCTGCGTCACCACGCTGTCCGGAGCAGCCGGCACATAATCGCTGACGACCACATATTCCTTGTTGAACACGCTGCCGCAGCCGCAGAGCAGACACACTGCGGCGCACAGCAAAATGGCTGTAAGTCGTCTCTTCATACGCTCATCTGATCTCCGAGATGCTCTCGAATCCCTTTCCGAAGACATTTTTCACGTCGGTCACGATAAAGAATGCGTTCTCGTCCACGGCTCTGACAAGCCTTCGAAGCTCCGCGATCTGCGTGCGCTTGATGACGCACATGAGCACATGCTTCTGCTTATGCGAGTAGGCGCCCTCGCCCTCCAGGATGGTGACGCCGCGGCGGAGCGGCCCGGAGAGGATGCTCTTTGTCAGCTCCTCGGCATTTTCGCTGATGATGTAGCAGAGCGAGGAGTTGTCGATGCCGTAGAGGACAAGATCGATCACCTTGCTGACGACGAACATCGCGACAAGGGCGTACATGGCGCTCTCGTATTTTCCGAACACGGAGGCGTAGACCACGACGATCACCGTGTCCATGATCAGAATCAGCGTGCCGAGGTTGATCTGGGGATACTTCTGCCGCAGCATCTTCGCCACAATATCGATGCCGCCGGTGGTGGCGCCGACATAATAGACCGCTCCCAGGCCCACGCCCTTAATCACGCCGCCGATGATGGCGGCCAGCATGGAATCGCCGGTCAGGACAATGTTCGAGCTTGCGAGAAGGTCGATGAAGACCGACGAAACGATCATGCCGACCAGGGATCCCACGATAAAATCCAGCCCGAAGTGCTTCCAGGAGACGATGAAAAGCGGAATGTTGAGAAGGATGATCAGAACGCCCACGGGCAGGCCGCTGAAGGCGTTGATGAGCATGGCCACGCCGGTCACGCCTCCGGATACGATGCCGTTGGGAAACATGAAAAACTGGAAGCCGACGGCATAGACCGCGCATCCCATCACCACAATGAGATATTTCAAAATCTTTTTTGCAATTTTCATTCGTAAATCATTCCTCAAGAAGCGACAGCTGCTGCTCTCCCCTGTCCTCCGGCTTGAGCAGCGCCCCCCCCGCGGGGACACTGCGCACCCGGTAACGGCTGACATTGCGGATCTGCGAATCCCCCAGCGGCATTGCGGCGACAAGGCTGCGCTTGGACTTGAGCGCCATCACGCCGACGCCCTGGGTAACCCGGCTGGCCTTGGTCTGCAGCAGCGAGCTGTTGAAGACGAGCGCCCGGCCGTCGCTCGAGACGCAGACGATATCCGCCTCCGCCTCCAGGGGGATCACGGCCTTGAGCGGGCTTTTGTCCGAGTAGGCGTTGATGAGCTTTTTGCGGTTGGTCTTGGTCTCATAGGCCGCCATCGGCACCCGGGCCGCCTTGCCGTTTTCAAAGATCAGAAGCAGATTCTTCCCGTAATCGCCGGGGTCGAGCATCGTAAGGACGCTCTCGCCCTCGTCCATCTGCAGCTTGGTCGGCAGATAGACGCCCAAAAGCGAGGCCTTGCCGTCCTCAAAATCACTGACGCGCGCCTTGTATGCCTGCTGTCGGTCGGTAAAGATCAGCAGCTCCCTGCGGTTGGAGGACTCGAAGCTCAGGCTCAGGCCGTCGCCCTCCTTGTATTTCTGCTCGCTGCTCATGCGCAGCGACTGGGCGGTGATCTTCTTGAAATAGCCCTCGCGGGACAGGAAGAGCGTGACCGGATAGTCCTCGATCTGCTCCGAGGCGTCGAACTCCTCCAGCTCGTCGGCGTAGACGATGCCGGTTTTGCGGGGTGTGACGAACTTTTTGTTGATCTGCTTAAGCTCTTCGACGATGATGCTGCGGATTCTGCGGCGGTTTTTCAGCGTCGCCTCCAGGTCCTCGATCTCCCGCAAAAGCTGCTCGATCTCCGCGGTGCGCTTGAGGATGTACTCGCGGTTGATGTTGCGCAGACGGATCTCGGCAACGTACTCCGCCTGCACCTGGTCGATCCCGAAGCCCATCATCAGATTGGGCACGACCTCGGATTCAAGCTCCGTATTGCGGATGATGGCGATGGCCTTGTCAATGTCGAGCAGGATCTTCTCCAGGCCCTGCAGCAAATGGAGCTTCTCCTTCTTTTTGGACAGCTCGTAATAGACGCGGCGGCGGATGCACTCCATGCGCCAGGCCGACCACTCGTCGAGGATCTCCCGCACGCCCATCACCCTCGGGTTGCCGGCGACGAGGATGTTGAAGTTGCAGGGGAAGGCGTCCTGCAGGGTCGTCAGCCTGTAGAGCTTCTGCATGAGCTTGTCCGGGTCCGCGCCGCGCTTGAGATCGATCGCCAGGCGCAGGCCGCCCAGATCGGTCTCGTCGCGCATGTCGTTGATCTCGCGCACCTTCCCGGCCTTGATCAGCTCCGCCACCTTGTCGATGATCGCCTCCGAGGTGGTCGTATAGGGGATCTCGTAGATCTCGATGATGTTTTCCTTCGGCAGGAAGCGATAGCGGGCCCGGACCTTGAAGCTGCCGCGTCCGGTGCTGTATATGTTCTCCATCTCCGTGCGGTCGTAGACGATCTCGCCGCCGGTGGGGAAATCGGGCGCCGGGAGCGTCGAGAGGATGTCGTGACCGCTGTCGAGCAGATAGTTGATGGCGGTCTCGCAGACCTCGTTGAGGTTGAAGCCGCAGATCTGGCTGGCCATGCCGACGGCGATGCCGGAGTTTGCGGAGACAAGCACATTCGGGAAGGCGGTCGGCAGCAGCGTGGGCTCCTTCATGCTGCCGTCGTAGTTGTCGGCAAAGTCCACGGTGTCCCGGTCGATGTCCCGGAAGATCTCGGAGCAGATCGACGAGAGCTTCGCCTCCGTGTAGCGGGAGGCAGCGTAGGACATGTCGCGGGAGTAGACCTTGCCGAAGTTGCCCTTGGAGTCGATAAAGGGCGTCAGCAGCGCCTGATAGCCCGCGGAGAGACGCACCATGGTCTCATAGATCGCCGCGTCGCCGTGGGGGTTGAGCTTCATCGTCTGCCCGACGATGTTGGCGCTCTTGGTCCGGCCCCCGCCGAGCAGGCCCATCTTGAACATGGTGTACAGCAGCTTCCGGTGCGAGGGCTTGAAGCCGTCGATCTCCGGGATCGCGCGCGAGACGATGACGCTCATGGCGTAGGGCATGTAGTTGGTCTCCAGCGTCTCGGTGATCGGCTGCTCGAGCACCTCCGCCCGCAGGCCCACCACGTCGGGATTGTCAAATTTTTTCTTTTCCTGAACTTTTTTTCTGGCCATCTTATCGACTCTTCTTCTTTACTTTTTTCCCTGTACTGAGGCTTCTGCGGCAGGCGGGACAGCTGCTGACCGCAAGCGCGCCCGCGACGATCCTCTTGCCGCAGTAGGGACAGCGGCAATATTGATACAGCACCACAAGCATCGCGATCAGCGTCCCGGAGGAGGCAAGGATGAGGATCAGCTGCGCCGGTTTGTTGTCCGGCACAAGCAGGAACGCCGCGAGTCCGAAGGCAAAGGCCGCCACAAGGAGATAGCGCGCGATGTTCTTGCCGTATTCGAAGGTCCGCTTAAAACGTGCTTTCATCCTCCGCCTCCCGTCAGGAAATGTCCGCCATGTCCAGATACAGCGCGCCGAACTCCGCGATATGCGTCTTGCGCCCCTCCAGATTGTCGCCCAGCAGCAGATCGAAGATCTCCGCCATATGCTCCGCGTCCTCCGGCATGACCCGGATGAGCCGCCGGGTCTCCGGGTTCATGGTCGTCATCCACATCATGTCGGGGTCGTTCTCGCCGAGGCCCTTGCTGCGGTTGATGCTGGCCTTCGCGCCCTTGAGGCTCTCCACGATCTCCGCCTTTTCCCGGTCGGAATAGGCGAAGTAGGTCTTGCCCTTGCTCTCGATCTCATACAGCGGCGACTCCGCGATATACACATAGCCCTCCCGGATCAGCGTCGGCACCAGCCGGTAGAGCATGGTGAGGATCAGCGTGCGGATCTGGAAGCCGTCCACGTCCGCGTCGGTGCAGATGATGACCTTGCTCCAGCGGAGGCTGTTGAGATCAAAGCTGCTCAGATCCTTGGTGTGCTTGTCCCTGACCTCCACGCCGCAGCCGAGCACCTTCATCAGGTCGGTAATGACGTCGCTCTTGAAGATGCGCACATAATCCGCCTTCAGGCAGTTGAGGATCTTGCCGCGCACCGGCATGATGCCCTGAAACTCCGCGTCCCGCGACAGCTTGCAGGCGCCGAGGGCCGAGTCGCCCTCCACGATGTAGATCTCCCGGCGCTCCGGGTCGCGGCTGCGGCAGTCGACGAATTTCTGCACGCGGTTTGCGATGTCGATGCTGCCGGAGAGCTTTTTCTTCATGCCCTGGCGCGCCTTCTCCGCCGTCTCGCGGCTGCGCTTGTTGATCAGCACCTGCTCGGCGATCCGGTCCGCCTCCGGCTTGTTCTCGATGAAGTAGACCTCCAGCTGCGCCTTGAGAAACTCCGTCATGGCCGTCTGGATGAAGCGGTTGTTGATGGCCTTCTTGGTCTGGTTTTCATAGGAGGTCTGGGTGGAAAAGCAGTTCGTGACCAGCACCAGGCAGTCCTGGATGTCCTGGAACTTGATGGAGCTCTCGTTCTTCTGGTATTTTCCGATCTGCTTGATGTAGCTGTCCACCGCCGAGAGAAAGGCGCTTTTGACCGCCTTGTCCGGCGCGCCGCCGTTTTCCAGCCACGAGGAGTTGTGATAGTACTCCAGCACGGAGACCTTGTTGGAAAAGCAGAAGGCCGCGGACATCTTCACCTTGTATTCCGGCTTGTCCTCACGGTCCCTGCCCTTGCGCTCGGCCGAGAGAAAGACCGGCGCCGTGAGCGGACCCTCTCCGGCAAGCTCGGACACGTAGTCCATGATGCCGTTTTCATACACGTAATCGCGCGTCTCAAAGCGGCTGCCGCGCTGCAGGCGCAGGCGGAAGGTGACGCCGGCGTTGACCACCGCCTGGCGGTGCAGCACGTCGTCGAAATACTCCTCCGGAATGTCGATGTCCGTGAAGACCTCCAGATCGGGCTTCCAGCGTATGGTGGTGCCCGTCTTCTTCCGGTCCGTCGGCTCGACCTTCAGCTCCTGGCCCTTTTTCCCGACCGCCTTGCCCTTTTTGAAGCGCAGGCTGTATTTGCTGCCGTCGCGCCAGACGGTCACGTCCATGTACTCCGAGGCGTATTGGGTTGCGCAGGAGCCGAGGCCGTTGAGGCCGAGGGAATACTCGTAGTCGCCGCCGTCGTCGTTTTTGTACTTGCCGCCCGCGTAGAGCTCGCAGAAGACCAGCTCCCAGTTGTAGCGCTTTTCCGTCGGGTTCCAGTCCATCGGGCAGCCGCGCCCGAAGTCCTCGACCTCGATGGACCGGTCCTCGTAATATGTGAGCGTGATGAGGCTGCCGTGCCCCTCGCGCGCTTCGTCGATGGCGTTGGAAAGGATCTCGAATACGGCGTGCTGACAGCCGTCCAGCCCGTCGGATCCAAAGATCACACCCGGGCGCTTGCGCACCCGGTCGGCGCCCTTGAGCTGGGAAATACTGTCGTTGCCGTACTGTTCGGTGGATTTGCTCATACCTGTGCCCCTAACTATATCTTGTGCATAATTCTTGCCATTTTAACTGTTTAAGTATAACATCCTGTGTTGTTGAATGCAAGAACAAGGGCACTTCATAGTCGTATCAAAAGAGTTACAGCGCCGAGCATCCGGAGGCTGCGGACACAAAATCAAAGGGCGGGCTGCAGCGCAGCCCGCCCCCGCGTCGGATATTTCCCCTTTTTCGGCAAACTCTCCGTCCGCTTGACATTCTCCCGTTTTGGATGTATTCATATATTGTAACAATACATGCTCTGCATCCCGCAGCTGTCTGTCTCTCGCTGCGCGGAAGTCTGTCCGAGGGATAGTATGCTCCGCCAGCGCGCCGATACAAGCGGAATGTTTTCCCTTTTCAGTTTTTTGCGGAAGGACGCCTTCTCATGGAAACGATCTCTGCCATTCTCACTCTCGCCGCCGCGCTCGTGCTGCTGGTCCTGCTCGTCAAGGTCCTGGCGGCGCCGATCCGGCTCATCTTCAAGGTTTTGATCAATGCCGGTCTCGGCTTTGTGATCCTCTTCGTCGTCAATTTTTTCGGAGAGTTTCTGGGCATCAGCCTGGGCATGAACCTGGTCAACGCGCTGATCGCCGGCTTCCTCGGCGTCCCGGGCGTGATCCTTCTGATCCTGCTCAAGCTTCTGCTGTAAGTGCAAATCGAAAAACTGGACCCGCCGCGGCGGGTCCGGTTTTTTCATCGCAGGGGGCTGTTGCTGCCGGAAAGGATCTCCTCATGGGCCTGCATAAAACCCTTCATCTCATCGTAGCTGATCTCCCTGCGGCGGCGCACGGTGATATCATAATCCGTCGTACCGTCCGTTCGCCGCGTCACCTTGCTCTCCGTCACCTGCGCCTTCCACAGTTTGAGCTGCCCGGAGAGGGTCTGATTGAACTCGTGTCCGTTTCTGACGGTAAACTGCAGTCGGTTGGTCGCGTAAGCATCGGCGCCCACGGCGAAGCGATGCATCGCGACCTGCAGCAGCGTCACGAGGATCGCGGCGGCGATGCCGATCCCCCACATGCCCGCGCCTACGGCAAGGCCGATGGCGGCGGTAGCCCAGATGCAGGCTGCGGTGGTAAGCCCTCTGACGGAACCGCTGTTCTTGAAGATCACGCCGGCGCCAAGAAAGCTGATGCCGCTGACCACCTGCGCCGCAATGCGGGCGGGGTCGGCGCCGCGGGTGCCGCTGAGCGAGCTTCCGTCCGGGAGCGTCAGGTCCGCAAAGCCGTATTTGGAGACGATCATGAACAGCGCCGCGGCGCAGCATACGATAACGTGCGTGCGGATGCCGGCCTCCTTGAAGCGTCTGCTGCGCTCAAAACCGATCGCCGCGCCGCAGGCGCAGGCGATGAGCAGGCGCAGGCAGAAATCCAGCTGCTGCATCAGGGAATACTGGCTGTTGAAATATTCCATAAGGGTCATGCCCTTCACTCCTCTCGTCAGACTGCGCCCATGAAAATGCCCGCGAGCCGGGCGTTCCTGCCCGGCTCCATCCTTTTGTGTTTTCTTTAAAAATTGCGAATTCGTCCTTTTGACTGATTATAACATATTTTTTGCGCTTTTCAATGGAAGAAATCTACAAATCCTTCTGCTTCTTTTGGCTGTTCCGCCTGTCCGCGCTCAATCCTTTCGAGCAGCGCCGGCAGCTCTGCAAGCTCCCGGATGCAGAAATCGGGCCGGATATCGGCGCGCGGCTCCCGGCCGCGCGGATTGTACCAGCAGCTGAGGATCCCGGCGTTGATGCCGCCGCGGATATCGGAGCTAAGGCTGTCTCCGACAATGAGCGCCCTCCTTCTGTCAAAGCCGGGAATGCGTGCAAAGCAGGCGTCGAAGAATTCCCGTCTGGGCTTTTCATAGCCGATCTCCTCCGAGATGAAGATCGCGTCGAAGAAATCCGCGATCCCGGCGCTGGCGATGCGCCCGGCCTGGACCGAGGCCGTCCCGTTGGAGACCAGATAGAGCGGATATCTCCCGCGGAGCGCCTGCAGCAGCTCCCGCGCCCCCGGCATAAAGTAGTGCCCGACGGAGAGATGGCGCTCATAGCGGTCGCGCGTCTCTTCGGCGGAGAGGCTCAGACCGAGCTCATCAAATAAAAGCTCAAAGCGGCGCAGCAGCACCTGCTCTCTTGTGAGCAGGCCCTGCTCCAGCAGCTCCCACTGCTGTCGGTTGAGCTCGCTGTAGCGCGTCAGGATCTCCTCACGCGGCTCCACACCCATCTCCCGCAGCGTCTTTGACAGCGCGGCGGCCTCGGCCTTGAGGAAGTCCAGCAGCGTATCGTCGATATCCAGAAAGACCGATATGCTCATAGTTCTATCTCCCCATATGCTCGATGATCTCCGCGATCTCCCAGAAGCGCATGCCCTTGGACGCCTTGACCAGCACCGCGTCTCCCGGGTGCAGAAGCTCCGGCAGCGCTGCGATCAGCGCCTCCCTGCTCTCGAAGAGCCGCCCGATCGTCCCGGCTCCGGCGCAGTAGGCCGCGCCCAGCTCCCCGTACGCGTACAGCGCGTCCGCTCCCTGCTCGGCGGCATAGCGGCCGATCTCCTCGTGCATCCTGCCGCTCTCCTCTCCCAGCTCGAGCATATCGCCCAGAATGCAGACGTGCCTGCCGGGCAGCGCCAGCAGAGAGTCGATCCCGCAGCGGGTGGAGTCGGGATTTGCGTTGTAGCAGTCGTCGATCAGGGTCAGGCAGCCCGTGTCGATCACCGCGGCGCGGTGGCTGACGTTGGAGAAATGCCGCACGCCCTCGGCGATCTCGCCGTCGCTCAGGTCCAGCAGCATCCCCACCGCCGCGGCCTCCAGCGCAGCGTAGATCACATGCTTTCCGAAGGCCGGGATATGCAGGGGGATCCGGCGCCCGCCGCGGACGAGGACGCAGCGCGTACCCTCGCGGGCGTCCATCTCGATGTCCACGGCGCGAAGCTCACAGTCCTCGCCCAGACCGACGGTGAAGCGGCGCTGACGGCAGCGCAGCTTCCGCAGATACGGATCGTCGCCGTTGATGACGACGGCCCCGTCCTCCGGAAGGTGCTCAAGCATCTCCGCCTTGGCGCGCAGCACGCCGTCGAGATCGTGCAGAAACTCCAGATGTGCGTGGCCGATCACGGTGAACACGCCGATCTGCGGCTTGACGATCTCCGCCAGGCGGCGCATCTCCCCGAAACCGGAGATGCCCATCTCCACCACGTCGACCTCGTGCTCCGGCAAAAGGCGCGAGAGGGTCATCGGCACGCCGATCTGATTGTTGAGATTTCCCTCCGTCTTCAGCACCCTGTAGCGGCTCTCCAGCACGGAGGCGATCATCTCCTTGGCGCTGGTCTTTCCCACGCTGCCCGTGATGCCGACGACCTTCGGCGTCAGACGCGCCCTGTAGGCGCAGGCGATCTCCTCCAGCGCGCGCTGCACGTCCGGCACAAGGATCACCGCCCGCTCCTCTCCCTCCGGAACATGCTCCGCCAGGCAGCAGGCCGCGCCGCGGTCCAGCGCGGATGTGATATAGTCATGTCCGTCCGTGCGCTCACCCCTGTAGGCTGCGAAGAGGTCCCCCGGGGCGACCCTGCGGCTGTCGATGACGATTTGATGGAGCTGTGCGTCGCTATGTACAGCGCCGACAAGTCTGCCCGAGCAGGCCGCCGCCGCGTCTGTGATCGTGAATCCTTCCATGGTCATCCCTCCACGTTTGCAGTATAGCATAGCACTACAGCTTATGCAAAAGATATTTCCCCGCGCCTTTTTCAAAAAAGTAGTGCATCGGATGAAAGAGTATGCTATAATTGTTTTGTTGCGCCGCGCCATACACCGCGGCACAGTTACCCCGACACAGAAGAGGAGTCCGCTATGAACTATATCGTGATGGATCTGGAGTGGAATCAGGCCATGAGCTCCAAATCCTCCGTCTTCAATAAACTGCCGATCCATCTGCGCGGCGAGATCATAGAGATCGGCGCCGTGAAGCTCAACGAGGATATGAGCATCGGCGAGGAATTCACCATCGACGTCAAGCCCGTGTACTTCCGCCGCATGCACTACAAGGTCAAGAAGATCACCGGCTTCGACAAGGACAGGCTTTCCCACGGCGTGGGCTTTGCCGACGCGCTCGAGAAGTTTCGCGCCTGGTGCGGAGAGGATGTGACCTTCCTCACCTGGGGCTGCGACGACCAGGGCATCATGGAGCAGAACATCATCATCCACGACCTGGACTGGGACTGGATCTCCGGCTGGGTGAATCTGCAGCTGATCTACAATCTCCAGACCGGCGGAGACAAGAACCAGAAGTCGCTCGCCAGCGCCATGGAGCACTTCGGCATCGAGCAGACGCGCACCGCGCATGACGCGCTGGGAGACGCCTACAACACCGCGCTGGTGAGTACACACCTGGACATGAAGGAGGGTATGCGCCTCTATCCCGAGGCGGGCCGCATCCTGGCCGAGCGCATGCCGAACTACAGGCAGCCCGTGGAGAACGAGGGCCCAGAGGCCCTGTGCCACGAGAGCTACAGCGGCTTTGAGAGCAAGGCCGCGGCCTTCGCGGATGAGCGTGTGGACGCTTTTCTCTGTCCCGTCTGCGGCAGGCCGCTCGCCGGCGTCCGCTGGGTCAACCAGGGCGATCAGCGCTATATGAACCTGTTCAGCTGCGACGAGCACGGTCCCTTCCTTGCCCGGGTGAAGTTTCGCAAGAACACGGAGGACAACCGCTGGAGCGCCAACAAGCTCCTCTATGAGGCGGACACCGCCATGCAGGAGTATTACAAGACGAAATCCACACAGGCCAGACGCCGCGGGAGAGGCCACTCCTCCCGCAAGAGCCGTCCGGCCGGCAAGCTGTAAGACAGCGGCAAGCGCCGCGCCCCTTTTTATCGGGGCGCGGCGCTTTCACGTTTTTATTCCAGGCGCATCAGGTTCGCGTCGCTCATAAAGTTGTTGACGCCGTAGAGGACCAGCACATCGTCAAAATGCTCCTCCTCCAGCAGCGGGGAGACGGCGGCGCGGTAGTAGCGCAGGTCCACCAGCACGAGCTCCCCGTAGGCGTCTGCAAGAAAGCAGCCCATGCAGTTGGCAAAGGAGTCGCGGATCACCAGGAGCTTCCCCTGTCCCTGCGGGTTGCGGATCCGCACGAGCGAGTGGTTGCCGTCGAGATACACGGGGTACTTGTCGCCGCGCTGGAGATGCTCCGGGTAAAACAGGCCGGCGTGCGTCCCCGGGGCGTCGAGATTCTCCACCGTGAAGCTGCCGCCGCTGTCCCAGAGCTCGATGCTCTCCGGCGGCGTGCCCCACAGGGCGGAGCGGGAATAGGCGGTGCCGGCAAAGCCCTCGCAGGCAGCCACGTCGTAGTCCTCCGCCCGCAGGCTCTCTCTCCCCTTTTGCTCCAGATACGCGGCGCAGGCCAGCTGCGCGCCGCGCGAGGTCCAGTGGTGGTCCGTGCGGTAGAAGAGCGCGCCGCGGTCCGCAGCGCCCTCAAAGAGCGGCAGCAGATCGAACACGCGCACGGGGCCCTCCGCCATGGTAGCGGCGGCGGACAGGATCTCCCGGTCGGGATATGGGTCTGCGAGCAGAGGCATATCCTCCGGCAGCACCGCGCCCGCCGAGGGGACCAGCATCAGGTCCACAGGCTGTCCGACCGTGCGCGCAAATTCGTTGACGGCCTCTATGTTCCGGGCGATCTGCGCGCGGTCCATCGCGGCCGGCGCCTCGTACAGCCGCCCGCTTTTCCCGCGGTAGATCTCCTTGCTCGTCTGCCGCCCGGAGGTCAGGTCGTACCAGGCGTTGAGGCCGACGAAGAAGTCCCGCCCCGGCAGATGGTCCGCGGCGTAGCTCTCCGCCTCGCGCCCGAAGCGCCCGGAGAAGACGTTCTCCCACGTGAGCGCGGGCGCGTCGGCGAGATAGCGCTTTTCATTTTCGGAGAAGTCCCTGCGCGGCAGGAGGAGAAAGAGCAGCGCGATCCCTCCGAGAAACGCACAGAACAGCAGGCATATGCACTTTTCAAAGCCTTTTGTCTTCATATCAAAACCGGAAATAGATAAATGGGTTGTAGCTCTGCGTGGCAAGGGCCGCGACACTGAGCAGCAGCAGAACGGTCAGGGACAGCAGCTTGCAGAGTTTATACGCCCGCGAGTCTCCTGCCCTGCGGGCCAGGCCCGCAGCGAGCGGCGTGGAGGCAAGGGCCGCCGCGAGCAGGATGGGCAGGTAGGCCAGGATCATATGCTGCGCGTGCACGCCCGTCGCCCCGCCGGAAAACAGGCGGCCGAGAAAGGCCGCGCCCACGCGGATGTCCTCGAAATAAAACAGCGGCCAGCCCAGATCCACCACCAGGAGCGTCGCCAGATGGCGGCAGAACGCGGGCCATCGCGCGGTCCAGCGGTTCAGAAACAGGCGGTCCGCCGCGATGAAGAGGCCGTAGTAGAGCCCCCAGAGCACGAAGTTCCAGCTGGCGCCGTGCCAGAGGCCCGTGAGCGACCAGACGATCAGGATGTTCAGGATCTGTCTTTTGAGGCCGCGCCGGTTCCCGCCCAGGGGGATGTACACGTACTCCCGAAACCAGGTGGCGAGCGAGATGTGCCAGCGCCGCCAGAACTCCGTCACGCTCTGTGCGATATAGGGGTAGTTGAAGTTCTTCAAAAACTCAAAGCCGAGCATCTTCCCGAGCCCCAGCGCCATGTCCGAGTAGCCCGAGAAATCGAAATAGATCTGCATCGAATAGGCGAAGAGCCCCGCCCAGGCGCTCAGCGCCCCCTGCTCCGGGATCATGGCCTCCCACAGCGCGCCCACCTGATTTGCCAGCAGCACCTTCTTGGCAAGGCCGACGATGAAGAGGGTGACGCCCGCAGCGAACTTCTCCACGCTCTCGCGCCGGCAGTCGATCTGCTCCGCCACGTCCCGGTAGCGGACGATGGGGCCGGCGATCAGCTGCGGGAACATGGACACGTAGGTGCCGAAGCGCAGGAGATTCCCCGCGGGCGCCGCCTCGTGCCGGTAAACGTCGATCGTATAGCTCATGGACTGGAAGATGTAAAAGGAGATGCCGATGGGCAGCGCGATCTCCGGCACGGGCAGCGTGCGCAGCGGCGGAAACACGTGGAGCGTGCGCACCAGAAATGCGGCGTACTTGAAGCAGCCGAGCACGGCCAGATTCGCAGCGACCGACAGCGCAAGCGCGGCCTTTGCCTCTCTCCCCCTCCGCTGCAGGGCCGTGATCCAGGCGCCGCAGGCGTAGTTGAGGAGGATGGTAAAGACCATGATCGCGATATAGGCCGGCTCGCCCCAGCCGTAAAAGAACAGGCTCACCAGGAACAGCACCAGGTTGCGGGCTTTCCTCGGCGCGGCATAGTACAGGGCCAGAACCGCCGGCAGATAGAAGAAAAGGAAAATATTGCTGGAGAATACCAAGGCAAAAACTCCTTATCGCAGCAAAGCAAAAGCGGCGTCCGCCGCTTTTGCTTTCTTGTTATTTGCCGAGAGCCTCCCGGAAGATCGACGCCATCGCCTCCGCGTCGGGAGAGATGAACAGGGCCACGTTCGCGCCCTGGCGGATCACCTGTCCGTTTTTGCATACGGCGTAGAGCTCGGGGGAATATTTCTCCGTCTCCGCGCACAGCTGCGTGATGTGCGAGAGCGCCACCTCCTCGATGCGCGCGGCTTCCTCGTCGCCCGAGGCCTCGATGAGCCAGATCTCATCCACGCTCAAGCCCGCCTCGCTGAGCATCACGACCGCCTGCGGGCACTCGGACGCCTCGATGCCATAGTAATTGCTCATGCGCTTTTCCGACAGCTCCATCATCTGCGGCAGCTCGAGCTGCTGTGCGATGCTGTCATAGACCGCCTGCATGTCCACAGGCTGCGCTTCCCCGCCGCCCTGTGCGCCGCAGGCGCACAGGCACAGCAGCCCGATCAGCGCGAGCGCCAGGGATATGTACTTAGCCTTCCTCGCCATAAACGATACTCCTCGGATTGACAGAATAGTTTGCCGGGTCGCGCAGCAGCTCCGCCCAGAGCTCGGCGGCCGCCGGCGTCACATGCACGTACTTGTCCTCGCTGTATTGTGCCTGCAGCGAGTTGCGATCGTCCTTGAAATTGGCGGCAATGTCGATGAAGACATGTCCGTTTTCCTCACAAAATTCCCGCAGCCGCTCGTTGTACTCGTCGAGCTTCTTGTTGTTGAGGCCCGTGAGCTGGGAGTCGTAGTACATGGGCAGGCAGGATTCGATAAAAAAGGTCACATCGGGGCTCTGCTCGCGGATCTTGTCCAACATTTCGCCCCACAACTCGATGGTGCGGTCGATCCCGCCGTAGAGCGCGATATCGTTGGTGCCGAGCATGGCAAAAACCTTGCTGCAGTCCGTCAGCGGGATCACGTTCTCCGGGCGGTAGGGGCTGCCCTGGTACCAGATATCCACCGCTCCGGAGACGGCGTTGCGCACGGAATAGGAGAATTCGCAGAGGAACAGGGCGCCACCCAGCGCCTCTGTTTTGTCGCAGTACCTCTCCAGCGCGACCGTCACCGAATCGCCCAGGAACACTGCGTCGTCAAACCACTCGGTCGGCAGCGGACTCATATCCGGGGTGGGCTCCGGCGTCGGCGTGGGCGTGGGCTCCGGCGTGGGTTCCGGCGTCGGTGTGGGCGTGGGCGTCGGCGCGGGCTCTTCCATGGTCGGGACCGCCGTCTCCGGCGCGTTCGTCTCCTCCGGCTCGCGCGCGGCGGAGCTCCCCGGCTGGAGAAAGCGCAGCAGCAGAAGCACAGCCGCCGCCAGCAGCAGAACTGCAAACAGGATCACTTTCAGCTTTTTCATAACATGCTTACCTCGACATGATACACAAAGCCATTATAGTGAAAAAGCAGCAGGAAAGCAAGCGTAAAAACGCTTGCTTTCGACCGATTCTCCGTTCGACGTTTATTTCCCGCCGCCGAAAAAGTATTCTCTTGCCGCGGCAACATCCTCGCGGATCTGCTCCCCCAGCGCCTGCAGGCTGTCAAACCGCTTCTCCGGCCTCAGGAAGTGATAGAACTCCACACGGGCCTGCCGTCCGTAGAGGTTGCCGGAATAATCGAGCAAATGGCTCTCCACACTGACACGCTCTCCCCCGTTGACGGTGGGCCGCACGCCGATGTTGGTGACCGCAGCATAACAGCTCTGATCCTCCAGGTACACCTTCGCGGCGTATACGCCGTGCCGAGGCACCAGGACGCCGTCCGGAAAATACATGTTGATGGTGGGCGTTCCCAGCCTCCTGCCGAGATGGTAGCCCGAGTGGACCGTATCCGCGAGCGTGTGGGGATGACCCAGAAAGCGTCTCGCCTGCTCCATCTCCCCGTCCCGGATCAGCTCGCGGATGTAGGTGGAGCTGACCACGCGTCCGTCCAGCATCACCGCGGGGATGATATCGCAGCCGATCCCGTGCGCCCCGCAGTACTCGTTCAGCTTGTCGACCGTCCCCTCGCCCTTGTAGCCGAAGCGAAAGTCGTGCCCGACCACGATCCAGCAGGGGTTAAGCTCCGCGAGCAGAGAGTCGAGAAACTCCTCCCAGGGCATGCGCATCAGGTGCTGGTTGAAGTGGAGAAAGACCACATTGTCGATGCCGAATTCCCGGCGGATGATGTCCTCGCGCCCGATCGCGCTGTTGATCAAAGGAACGCTTTTCCCGTACACCAGCGTATCCGGGTGAACGTCAAAGCTCATCACCGAGGGGAGAGCATGCTCCTGCTCCGCGCGCTCCTTCGTGCGCTTGAGCAGCGCCGCATGTCCCAGATGTACGCCGTCAAAAAAACCAAGGGCGATCGCCCTCTTGATCTCCGCCATGTTGACTACACCTCGAAAAAACTTTTGATCGTCCGGAGTCTCCCATCCTGCACGACGCCAAGCGCGAGGAATTCCCCCTCCGGGCCGTACACGCGGCAGCGGCCCTCCGGCGCGGCGCCCACGGAGACAGGATTGCCGTTTTTGATGCGCGCGGCGGCGGCGGGCGGAAGCGTCAGCTCCGGGCAGGAGGAGAACAGAACGTCGACCGGGAGCAGCAGCTCCTGTGCCCGGCCCTCGTCGGCGGCCCGCTGCAGCTGCTCGAGCGTCAGGGCCTGCTCCACGGAGAAATCCCCCGCCTGCAGACGGCGCAGAGAGCTCATACAGCCCCCGCAGCCGAGCGCCTGCCCGAGCTCATGGCAGAGCGTGCGCACATAGGTCCCCTTTGAGCAGCGGACATCCAGCAGGAAGTCCTCTCCGTCCCGCCCCGCGATGCGCAGGGAGTGCACGGTGATCTGCCGCGGCCTTCGCTCGACCTCGCCGCCGCGGCGCGCGATCTCATAGAGCTTCTGTCCTCTGTGTTTGACGGCGGAGTACATGGGCGGGATCTGGGAGATCGTGCCGCGAAAGGCGGCCAGCGCCTCCTCCAGCTCCTCCTCCGAGACGTCCCGCGGACAGCCGCCGATCCGCTTGCCGGTCACGTCCTGCGTGTCTGTGACAGCGCCGAGACGAAGTCCGGCCAGATAGCGTTTGTCGTGGGCCTCCGCAAACTCCGCGGCGCGGGTCGCCCGGCCGACAAAGATCACCAGCAGGCCCGTCGCCATCGGGTCCAGCGTGCCGGAGTGCCCGACGCGCCGCTCGCGGAGGATGCCGCGCAGCTTTGCCACGACGTCGCTGCTGGTCCAGCCCGCCGGCTTGTCGATCAGCAGGATGCCGTTCACGGATAGACCTCGTCGATCACGGCGAGCAGCAGCTCCTTCGCCTTTTCCGGCGGCGCCTGGATGTTGCAGCCAGAGGCCAGCTCGTGGCCGCCGCCGCCGAAGACCGCGCAGATCTCCCGGCTGCTGACGCCCGGGACCGAACGGACCGAGACCTTGCTGCTCCCGTCCGCGAGCTCCCGGATGGTCACGTTCACGGCGTTGCCCTCCGCCCTGCCGGCAAGTCCGGCCAGATCGTCGCAGTCGTCCTCCGTGGCCCCGGCGCGCTGCATCATCTCCTGCGTCACCAGCGCGACCGCCACCCTGCCGCCGCGGTGAAAGCTCATGCCGGAATAGATCATCCCCTCCAGCTTCAGCCTTGCGGGAGAGACCCGGCGAAAAAACTCCCGGATCACCGTGCCGCTGTCCGCCCCGAGGCGCAGAAGCTCGGAGGCCGCGGACAGGGTCTGGCAGCTCGTGTTGGCGTACTGGAAGCAGCCGGTGTCCGTGGTGACGGCGATGTAGAGAAGCGTCGCCTCGTCCTTCGTCACGTCGCCGCAGAGCGACTTGATCAGATCCAGGATGATCTCCCCGCAGGAGGACTTTTCCTCGCGGATCAGCTCCTGCGCTGCAAAGTGAGAGTTCGTGGGGTGGTGATCGATGCACAGCTCCACCGCGCCCGTAAAGCCGCGTGCAAACATCTCTTCCGTCGCCACATCCACGGAGACGATCAGGCCCGCGTCAAACTCCTCCGGGGCAAAATACGGCTCGACATAGGGGCGCGGCTTTCGCGTCACATCCCGGTTGGGATAGAGCCAGGCTTCCTTGCCCAGCCGCCGCAGGGCGCTGCAGAGCGCGGCGGCGCTGCACAGGGTGTCGCCGTCCGGATTTTTATGGGTGACGAGCAGAATGCGGTCCCGTCCGCGCAGGAGATTTGCACATTCCCGGTAATTCATACGCTCATTCCTCGCTGCTGTCGATATTCAGGGAGTTGATGACCTCGTTGATGTGCGCGCCGTACTCGATGCTGTGATCCAGCTCGAACACCAGCTCCGG
>Ga0079305_1001307_pt1 | contig 35004 bp, 41 predicted proteins | sample LMS_cellobiose_e_FD_79183 | JGI IMG/M metagenome (GOLD analysis project Ga0079305, IMG submission 79183) | Rumen-fistulated moose microbial communities from Alaska, USA - LMS_cellobiose_enrichment | ecosystem: Host-associated > Mammals > Digestive system > Stomach > Rumen fluid ... | reverse complement strand
GTTGGTTGGCGTTCCTGAAGGATAGAGTGTTTTAATTCTCTTTCTTTCAAACATCTCTCCAAGGGTATTAGGTTTTCTAGTCTTGCCGGGGGTATTTGCTTGTCATGCTATATAATCTATTGATATTAAGGAATACCTGCAAAGTAACTACTGATATAATTTATTTTAAAACAAAGAATTAAGTTGAAATACTAATTGTATCAACATCGGTAACGAGTGACTTATCTGAACTGCTGATTGATACAATTGAACGATTGCACTCCAGGGTGGGCAATGTCGTTAAGATAAGCATTGGACAGCCCCCAAGGAACGACTCCGGAATCATTAGGAGAGATGATTCTGGAGTTTCTTTATGTTCAGATGGAACATTCTGGAAGAAGTGGACAATAATACGCCTTACCCCAGACTCAGGGGAAATCCCGATTAGATAATAGTCTGTATCTGTCAGGCAGCTCGGTAGATGAATGCCACAGGAAGCAGTCTGACCTACACCTGTAGTACAAAGACGGACAAGGACTGAGGTGCTGTGACCTTCACACCTACAGCAGTCTCTTACGGAAGTATTGTCACAGCGAAGAAGAAGGCAATCTCCGTATCCCATGATGATGTCGATGTGAAGGCAACCTATTTCTGCGAGGTAAGCTGAACAACTTTACAATAAGGCTCAAATGGGTGATATCCTAAATGAAAAGAGGCGCTGCCGATGAACGGCTGACCTCATTCAGTTATATTGCGAAAAACCGCTCAGACTGGACGGAGTCATGGGCGGTTCATTTTTTCAAGCAGGCAACCACAATTGTGATGATCATAAGGACCAGCACAAGAATCTGATATGCATCCATGAAACATCACCTCCTCTTCAACCTTTCGACCGAATAAGGGGGCAACACCTCCTGATATCCGACTTTCCGAATACTGGAGGCTAACCGTCCACCGTTACTGGCAGCACCTCTGTCAGTATAACATCGCCTGCACTTAACAATTACTAAGGAAAGACCATGTCCAAATGCTCGAACTCAATAACAATCACCAACATCAATGATGGTGTGTCCGTAGGTGAGAATCTGATATTCAGCACACTGGTCAAAGGAAGTGTAGCTCTTGAGTGCCGATATGAATCCACCACTGAGAAACTGGGATTCACAGTCGCTGTTGAATATGGCCGGGACTCCATATCTCGAAACGGCCTCGTGGAGGCCAAGTGGGGACTGATGCGTTGACTTTCATGTACAAGCATGCTTAAATTTAGTTAGAAAGTCGGATTTTCCGACAAAGGAGGAAGTCATGCTTACAGAACTCAGACCAAAGGCACAGATAACCATACCTAAAAATATTATATCTTCAATGAAGCTCAACACAGGTGATAAACTGGAGATATTTGAAAAAGATGGGATGATATGTATCTGTCCTGTAGTGGTTTATCCTAAAGGTTACGTAGACAGTCTTCTTGCAGAAGTTAATTCCATCAAGGCTGACATTGCAGAAGGCAAAAAACCTGTATTCAGTGATGTGGAAACTCTGTTTGCAGCACTGGAGAAATGATCAAGGGTTTCAAGATAACTTTCTCGGACAGGTTCAAAAAATCATATAAAAAGCTATCCGAAGTAGAACGCAGACAGGTTCAGAACAAAATAAGAATACTGTCGGAGAATCCCATGCATCCCTCTCTTAGGACAAAACGCATTCAAGGAAGTTCGTATTTGTTTGAATGCAGTGTCAATATGGATATCAGAATAATCTGGCACTATGAAGGAGATGAGATAATTTTGCTCTTGGATATAGGGCATCACGGCATATTGGACCGTTACTGAAAAATAAAACATTGGGCCGGATCCTGCATTATTTCTTCCTGATGCTGGCAGGAAAGTTCGTCAATGCTGATGCAGGGGGCATAGATGGAGTCTTCTCCAACATGATGTCAAGTCCAGCAATACTTGTTACCTTCATGCTCATTACGATGTTCATAACTGTTTCGACCTGCTCGGTAGGCCTACAGAATGGGGTAGAGAGAGTTACAAAGGTCATAATGATTCTTTTTATCCTCATCATGATCATTCTTGGCATCAACTCACTTCTCTTGCCTGGAGTAAAGGAAGGAGTGAAGTTCTATCTGATGCCATCGGTATAGAACGTGGCAAGCGTAGGGCTTGGCAATGTAATCTATGGGGCACTGAATCAAAGTTTCTTCACACTCAGTCTTGGTATGGGAGGCATGCTCATTTTCGGAAGCTACATCGACAAGAAGAGAAGTCTTGCTGGAGAGGCTTATCTGAACTGCTGATTGATACAGTTGAAATGGTACATGTTAGAAAGCATCTTTTGAATATTTGTAACTCTCCGAATACATGGTTTCAGGAGCGATGTCGATAGCTCCGTCAAGCCATGAGACAAATCCATGGGTAACCTTTGCTGTTTTTCGATTATCCTCTTCTTGTAAAGGTGCGTATGCGGATCCCTTATCAAGCAGGGAAGTTACATCGAATAATCTAGTTTCGCCTGTCGAGAAGTTTACAAGAAGCATTCCTCCATCAAGTATTTTTATCGAGGAGACTTCGATTCCGGGTGTGAGTTCACCTGCATAGCAGATACCATCTATAACGTACATATCAAATTCTCCTACATAATACAATCATACTATTTTTCAATCGGAACTTTACAGAAAGATTCCAAAAGTCCGACCGACATAAGATCAAAGAGGATATTTGCATCGTTTATAATAAGTGTCTCTTTGCTCATATAGCTGAATTTGACGTCCTTAAATCACCCTGCGAAATATTCAGAAGAGCAGATGCTTTTGATTCTGATATCATACCACTATTAAAAGCCCTGTAGACCAGGCTTTGGAACCTGTCCGAAGTTTCTTTTGGATAGACAGAACTTTCCATTATTTCCTTGAATTGAGGCTGAGCATTCTTTCTCTTCATACAGGATTCAAAAAGAGATCGAGAAATCACATTAATCTCTTTTGCCTTGTATATCAGGGCATCTTTGGAAATCCCATATTGCCTTTGAAGATGTTCAAGCTCCCTGATTGAGATGCTGGTTCTTCTTTTTCCTAATTTCTCAACAAGAGCTTAGGAAGGAATTTTTTTTGACCATTAGCCCACAAATAATCAAAATATTCCTTGACTACATCACAAAACCGGGATGTAATTTGATTAAAAGTGGGCAATATGCCAAAGATAATCAGATGAAAAGGGCATGATGATCAAACGAGACAAGTATTTGAACGATCTGGTCAATCGTATGCACAATGGCATGATCAAGGTCATCACCGGCATCAGGAGATGTGGTAAATCATATCTCCTGTTCAATATATTCAGGCCATATCTTCTTGAAAAGGGTATAGATACCGAGCATATCATTTCGATCGAATTGGATCAGAGAAAGAACAGAGAGTATCGTAACCCGGATGCGATCCTGGATCATATCGAATCGCTTATCAAAGATGACAAGGAATACTATATTCTTCTGGATGAAGTACAACTGCTGGAAGACTTTGAAGAGGTTCTCAACTCTCTACTACATATTTCGAATGTGGATGTTTATGTTACTGGCAGCAATTCAAGGTTCCTGTCAAAGGATATCATTACAGAGTTCCGGGGCAGAGGGGATGAAGTTCACCTATACCCGCTTACCTTCAAAGAATATATGCAGGTATATGATGGGGACGAGTATCATGGTTGGTCGGAATATGTCACTTACGGAGGTCTGCCATTGACTTTGACCATGAAAACAGACGAGCAGAAGATTCAATATCTATCCCGACTGTTTGAGGAAACCTATATAAGGGATATCAGAGAAAGAAATCGTGTCGATAAACTACAGGAACTGAATGACCTTATCAATGTACTGGCCTCCTCTGTCGGCTCATTGACAAATCCGACGAAGTTGGGAGCAACTTTCAAATCTGTCCTCAATTCGGATATTTCAGTAAATACAATCAGACAGTATATCGAATACCTGAAGGACTCTTTCCTTATAAATGAAGCCAATCGCTATGATGTGAAGGGCAGGAAATACATCGGAACCCCGGTCAAGTATTACTTTGAAGATATAGGACTTAGGAATGCACGACTTGGATTTCGCCAGACAGAAGAAACGCATCTGATGGAGAATGTGATCTACAATGAACTCAAGGCCAGAGGTTTCCAGGTCGATGTAGGTGTGGTTCAGACCAGAACTGTATCAGAAGATGGCGAGCGTGCCCGAAGACAGCTTGAAGTTGATTTTGTGGCAAACCAGGGGAGCCGACGATACTACGTGCAGTCTGCTTACAGTCTGCTGGATGCCGAGAAGAGAAAGCAGGAAAAGGCTTCACTTGTTCATATTGCTGATTCGTTCAAGAAGATCGTTGTTGTAAAGGATACGATCAAGGTCCAAAGGGATGAAAATGGAATCACTACAATGAGTCTGTATGATTTTCTCCTGAACGAAAACAGTCTGGAGCTCTGATACTCGAAGCTGAATTGTCCTGAAGGGCACTTTCTCTTCTCTACCATCTTGGTCGTGCACATTGACCTGGCAGAATCGAGGCATACTCTACATTGGTAATACTGAAAAATAATTCAGAGAAAAATTATTCAGAAAAAAATGAGGACGCAATGTTTGTCGGCAGAGAAAAGGAACTTCATATGCTCAGAGGAGAACATTCCAACTGGAACAAAAGGACTGCTGTTCTTGTATATGGAAAACGTAGAGTAGGCAAGACGACCTTGATCCGGGAGGTTGCAAAGGAATTCGATGGCATAGTAATAGCCATTTCTGCATAGCAAGTACCTTTGAAGGAAACATCGAGAGCCTGTACAGCACTCTCTCGGATGCTCTGGGCCTTCCTGAAGTTCATATTTGTATCTGCTGTCTTTCCGTTCTACAAGGTTATCAGATGCCTTTCGCCTGAATAATGCAATGCAATCCATTCACGATATCCTTTCAATATATCAGGAGTGTTTCTGAATTGGTCAATTCTGAGGTTTACCATCCTGGATTATGGTATGATTCCTTATAGGGGGAAAGGATGGTTTGAAATGATCTATCTCCTTGAAGATGATATCAATATCCAGAAAATGGTTCTTTTCTCTCTTGGGGACAACAACATGGAAGCTATGGGTTTCACTGCTCCTCATAGTTTTTGGAATGCATTGGAGAAAAGACTGCCGGACTTGATAATCCTTGATATCATGCTTTCGGAAGAGGATGGCTTCACTATTCTGAATAAGCTGAGGAAAAACGAGCACACATCCAGAATTCCTGTTGTCATGCTTACAGCAAGAGAAGACGAGAAGGACCTGGTAAGTGCATTGAATGATGGAGCGGATGACTACATAACAAAACCTTTCAGTCTTCTTTCGCTGATTGCCAGGATAAATGCAATTCTCAGGAGGTGCCAGAATAAATCCAGAATGCAACAGGATATCCTTTCCAGTGGAAGCATTGTACTGGATAGAGAAAAGCATACTGTTCTGGTCAATGCAAAGCCTGTCTTTCTGACTCTCAAGGAGTTCGATCTGCTTGCAAGTCTTCTGGAAAACAGGGGAAAGGTCGTAACCAGAAAATCCTTGAAAGAGAATCTATGGAAAATGGACACATCTGTCGAGAGCCGAACGGTTGATGTCCATATCAGATCCCTTAGACGGAAGCTGGGAGAGAATGCTTCAACAATCGAGACCATCAGGGGGATAGGGTACAAAATCCTGTAAGAGAATGGAACATAGAAGAACACTTGCCTTTCATATTTTCTGTCTATCATTCTTTGCCAGCTTCTCGTTGTATGTTGCTGCAATAATCATTCTTGTAGCGGCTTCATATAATAGTCTGAAGGACCAGATCTTCTATGAGATGGAAAGGAGTGCAAAAATATTTGCATCCCTTCCGTATGAAGACATGCTTGCAGCAATTGGACAGAACAATTACATGGATTCAAGACGAGTTTCGTTGATACAGCCAGATGGAACAGTCTACTACGACAATACAGTTGCAATAAGCCAGTTGGACAATCATTCAAGTAGACCAGAAATAAGGAAAGCGCTGAATGGAAGCTCTTCAAGGGAGACCAGATACTCCTCCACACTTAGAAAGCATTATCAGTACTATGCGAGACGTCTGTACAATGGACATGTTCTCAGGATTTCCAGGAATACTCCATCCTTCCTGTTCCTGCTTCCCCGTATCTATGGAAGCCTGCTCATTGTTTTCATTCTCGCTATCGTTCTGTTCGTATGTATTTCCTTCTATCTGTCCCGTAAGATCACAGAACCAATAAACAGGATCGACTTGGATGATCCTGAAAAGGACCTCATCTATGAAGAATTCAAACCCCTTGCAAGGCGACTTGCCCAGGGCAATCTCGAAATCAGGCAGCGAGAAGAACTGAGACAGCAGTTTTCTGCAAATGTGTCGCATGAACTGAGAACTCCGCTTACATCCATCAATGGGTTTTCGGAAATTCTCATGTGCAAGGAAAAAGATGAGCAGCTCAGGGATTTTGCATGCACCATCCATGACGAAAGCCAAAGGCTGATGACCATGGTCAACAATCTTATACATCTTTCTAGAATCGACGAGGATGCCCTGTTCAATGAAAAGGAGGAGTTCTCTCTTTCTGATACTGTGGAACAGATTCTGGCTTCTCTTGAACCCATAGCCAGAAAAAGGGGGATCGAGTGCACCTTCTCTGGTGGGTGCTGCGAGGTCTTCGGTGTTTACCAGATAATCTATGAAATCATCTACAACATCATCGATAATGCCATAAAGTACAACAAGGAACATGGAAAGGTCCACATCACGCTGAATGAGACAGATGAAAGGATTGTTCTTGCGATAAAGGATACAGGTATAGGAATTTCCGAAGATGAGCAGACTCGTATCTTCGAGCGTTTCTATCGTGTAGATAAATCCAGATCGAAGCTCCATGGAGGAACAGGGCTTGGCCTATCCATAGTAAAGCATGGTGCAAGTACGCAGAACATATCGGTAAAGGTGGATAGCGAACTTGGAGTCGGGACAACTTTCTCCCTTGTCTTCAACAAGAGCGACCGGGACTAGTTCCTGTATGCATTGGCAACAGAGAACCCTTTTTTCTCTATTGCTATGATATCTCCTCTATTCTGAAGATGCATTGCAAATACTCCTCGGCGTCTATCTTCGGGTATTCTTGCTTCCAGACGGCCTATATGGCAATGAGATTCTGATTCTTTCAGTGTAATATCGTGGAATATTCGTTGGATTTCACCCTTCAGGTATAGAGATACGATCTCATCCGGGATATCGTAAGCATCACCACTGTAGTAGAAACCGAATTCCGGGAACAGGTATCCGAAACATTTCATGTATTCTGCGTGCCTTACAGGTATTTCGCGGATTTTCATGTTCCAGGAGGCTGGAACATGCTCATGGATAGTATAGAAGGAGTGATCTATTCCTGTTATATCAAGAAAGAGCCTGACTCTTTGACTGTCAGGATGGAATATCTCCAGGGGCTTCCTGACGATCATTGCCATATACGAGCAAAGGGACCCCAGGCTCCCTATATGGTCGCAGTGGCAATGTGTCAGTATAACAAGAACTCTTCTGGCCTTTGCGAAGAGGGGAAGAGCGATTATGCGTTCGTATACGGACTCACCCATATCGATGACAACGAGATCCTCTTCATGCATGAAATAGCAGCTTGTACTGCCCATTGAAGGATTGAAGGCCGAGCCCACTCCTGTAAATCTCAGATCGATACTCATTTGATACCTGATGCAACAAAGCTTTCGATAAAGCGCTTCTGGAAGATGAAGAACAGAATTACCAGCGGTGCACATATAATGAATGTCGCGGCGCAGACATTTGTCCACTGCATTACAGCCTCCTTGCTCTTGGCAAAAAGCGCAAGTCCCACAGTAAGCGTTCTATTCTCTACTGAATTGGTCACTATCAAAGGCCACATGAAATTGTTCCAGTGGTAGCTGACGGAAACCAGCCCGAAAGAAATATAGGCTGTCTTCGAGTTTGGAATGAATACATGTCTGATGATCTGATATGTATTGCACCCATCTATCCTGGCCGCATCGGAGAGAGCTTTCGGTATTACCTTGAATTGTTGTCTGAGGAGCAGAGTGCCCATGGCAGTTCCCAGAAATGGAAGGGAAATGGCCAGTTTCGTATCTGTCAGGCGAAGATCGGAAATCGTCATGAAATTCGGCATTATGAGAATATCGTTCGGAATGATTATCTGAACGAAGAGTATTGCCATGACAATGCCTGATCCTCGGAATTTCAGAACTGCCAGGGCATAGGCGGCCATTGTCATTGTCACGAACTGTACAGCATAAGTGAAGACTACGATGGAAATCGTATTGCAATAATACCTTCCAAAAGGAACCTGATTCCAAACATATTTCAAATTGTCGAATGTCCATCCTGTATGAGGGAAAAGCTTCATTACAAAGGTCGATTCGGTGAAAGCTGTGAGAATCATCCAGATCAGGGGAATCAGCCACAGGAATGCAATGATAAGACAAAATGCAGTATGAACGAATATGCCAAGAGCTTTCTGTTTCCTTGTATTCATCATTCCTGCACCTCAATTGTAATAGATCTTTCTGTCGGAGCTGATGAACTTGCCCATTGAAACAATAAGCATTATGAACAGCATGAATACTGTCAGTGTCGATGCCTTGGCCTGATCGAAGAAAATGAATCCCTGCTGATATATGTAATATAGAAGCAGTGTGCTGGCATTGTTCGGTGCACCTTCTGTCATGATCACAATATGGTCGATCAGCTTTATGCTGTCAGTGATGGCCATTATCGTGACAAATAGAGTAGTCGGAGCAAGCAGAGGCAAGGTTATTCTTCTGAAAGTGTCAAGAAATGTCGAGCCATCGATACGTGCCGCCTCGAAAAGCTCCCTGTCCAGATTCTGCAGACCGGAAAGGAAGAAGATCATCAGGTATCCCGCCTCTCTCCATACATACATCATTGCCATGGCAGGAAGAACGGTGTTCTTGTCAGAGAGAGCTGCCAGAGGCCTCTTGCCATGGTTCATGAGTATCTGATCGAACATTCCAGTTTCTGGCATGTACATGAACATCCATATCGAGGCAATAGCGATCAGCGGCATCACGACTGGATAGAAATAGCTTGTGCGCAGAATCCCTATTCCTTTTCTGTTGTTGTTCACAAGCATCGCAAAGGAAAGACCGATTGCATAGGAAGGAACAACTGTAAGAACAGAAAAGAAGAGAGTGTTCTTCATTATTTTCCAGAAAAGTCCGCTTGTAAGGAAATACGAGTAGTTGCCAGCACCTATGAACAGAGGTCTTTTCATGCCCAACTCATATGCAGTAAAGCTCAGAGCGAAGCTTCTTATGATCGGAAAGATGGTAAATACGGATATGAACAGCAGCGTCGGTGCAAGTAGAATCCAGGCCTGCACTGAGGAGTTCATCATTCTTTTCTGTTTCAACATCTGCAACCTCATATAAATGGAATGCAGGTCATGCTGCCTGCACTCCTTGGGAAAATGATTTTCTGGAATTCCCTTATCTGTATTTCTTCAATACCTCGTCTGCTTCAGCCTGAGCAGTTCTGAGTGCCTTCTCTGGTGTTTTCTCTCCTGTGATGGCAGCCTGAATGGCATCATTGAGGATTCTCCACATTCTAGTGGAATCATAGCTGGTCAGCTCCGGCTTCGATATTGGAATCTGCTCGTATGCAACTCTTGCCTGCGGAAGCTTCTCATAGTACTCCTTCATTTCCGGAAGCTCCAGGGCAGACTTCCTGGTCACAACATATCCTGTATCGATGGACCATTGTGCAGCTCGTTCTGGGGATGTTGCAAACTTGATGAACTCCCAGGCCTTCTGCTGCCTTTCCTTGGAGATGCCTTTTGAGATATAGAAGTTTCCACCTCCTGTCGGAGCAGCCTGTCTCTTGTTGCCCGGAAGGAAGCAGGTACCGAAATCAAAGGTCGCATTATTGTTGATGTTCGTAAGGTTGCCAGTTGTGTGGTAGATCATGGCGACCTTTCCTGACAGGAATTGTCCAACGAGATCTGTCCACTGTACTATACCTGGCTGCATGCACTTGTACTTATTCTGAAGGTCGCACCAGAACTGAAGGGCCTCGACATTCTCAGGTGTGTCGAAGTATATGCTCTTGCCATCGTCGCTCATCAGATTCTCTCCATTCTTGGAGTTCTGGAGACAATAACCAGTGAACTGCCACTGGGCAGAGCCGCTATTCAATGCAATTCCAACACCATAGCGCTCGACATTGCCATCAGGACCGACCTTTGTCAGCTTCTGTGCATATTCTGCAAGCTCTGTCCATGTTCTAGGAGGATTATCGGGATCTAGACCGACCTCTCTGAAGGTATCCTTGTTATAATACATGATTTCTGTGGATCTCTGGAAAGGGATGGATATGATGTGTCCTTCCACATAGGAGTCTTCCATGAAACCGGAAAGGAAATCATCGATATAGGCCTGTCCTTCAGCTCCATCTGCCTTTATGAATTCGTCGAGAGGAGTTACTGCATCCTGGATATACATACTGAAGCGCTGAGTGCAGAGACTGATGAAAAGATCAGGAGGGTTCTTTCCCTGTATTGCGCTTTGGATCTTGACGACCGTATCATCATAGTTTCCTGTGTAAACTGGCTTTATGATTGCTTCAGGATGTTCTGCATTCCAATCGTTGCAGATCTTGTCTACGAGCTTCGTTACCGAGCCTCCTACGTTGACGGGGAAGAAAAATGTCAATTCCATTTGACCAGTATCACTTTTTACTTCCTTGGTTCCCTGAGAAAAAGCAGAGGAAAACACAAAACAAAGAACAAGAAAAACTACAAATAACCTTTTCATTTGCCACTCCTTTTGTTTCATCGTAAATCGAATTCCAGTCGGCAAATGTAAAGATTCTGTTAATTCAGAAAGAAATGCGGACAAATTGACAGGCCCCTTTCCCAGGAGAAGAGTTCCTGCGCCAGCTGTGCTGACTGCAGGAAAAGTGCTCTTGGAATCCTGAGTGATTGCTGATCAGCAGGACATTTGCTGACTTCAGGGTATATATGAAAGAGGACATGCCATGTGCGGGGTTATTTGCAATGGCACTCGGTACTGCCATCCCTTCTTGATGCGATGATCGTTTCATGTCATGAACTCAAAAGGTCTTTCTTCCAATGCTATTCTTGCAGCCCGATACCACCGACAGGTCGATATAACTATCCATCGTATATGGCATCAAAGGGAAAGTGAATTCAAGCTTCCGGCATATCTTCTGCGGACAGAGAGCTGGATAGATGCAGATCTGCAGAAGATAGGCCATCAGTTTTCATGATATGAAATCTGTCATATGGAAGGGCATAAGACGAATGTCCTTGGTCCTTCCGATATCCTTCTGAATGAGAATGACAGGCGAAGTGACCAGAGAGGAGAACCTGCGACTTGAAATCAATCGGATGGATACTCTTCAGAAGGCTTCAAGATAATGATATTATCATGCTGCTGCCTGATAGCAACAAGATTGCCGTACTTCACCTGTACCGATTCGAGAAGTTCCTTTGACTTTCTGGCCTGATTGGTCATTTCTGTACCTGTAGGCATCCTATTGGCAATCAGAACCTTGTATAGTTTCCTGTCCTGCTGTTAAATTGTTCTCTAGAGGGGGGGCTATGTTAGCAGTTCGCTAATAGCTTGTGAGTTAAAAATGATTGTTTACAGTGGTACGAAAGCTCAATTCAATGACGATGTGAACCTCAATCGCATATCCGACATCATTCTGGAGAATCTTCGTGAGAAGAGATTGTCCGGTGGACAGCAGGCCGAATACCATTCCTGGCAGAATTCTCTCCATTTCATGCGTTCTGCTATCGATGACCCCGAAATACCGAATGATGTTGAAGTTGCCATCGAGTACCAGATTCCAAGGACATCGAAGCGAGTCGACTTCATGATCGCCGGATCTGACAGGAACGACAGGAGCAATGTCATTGTCGTTGAGCTGAAGCAGTGGGACAAGGTCGAGAAGGTCGATGATATCATGCAGCACAGCGTGCGTGCCTTCACAGGAGGTGCCAAGCGTGTTGTCAATCATCCATCGTATCAGGCCTATGCATACGCCACCTTCATCCGCAACTCATCCGAGCAGGTGCAGGATGAGGATATTGGTATCTGGCCCTGTGCATATCTGCACAATTGCAGTCCATCATCAAGGTTTCCTCTGGATGATGAAATCTACAGCCCATGGCTTGAAGAGGCACCCCTCTTCGACAAGACACAGACTCTTCAGCTGAGAGATTTCATCAAGAAGTTCATCTCCAGACGGTCTTCTACAGGAGAACTGCTATACAAGATAGACAACGGAAGAATCAGGCCTTCGAAGGCCTTGCAGGACTGCATAGTCTCGATGATGAAGGGAAATGAGGAGTTCATCCTGCTCGACGATCAGGCTACTGTCTATGATATCTGCAGAAAGCATATGGACCAGTGCCTGAAGGATATGAAGAAGAGGGTGATCATAATCAAGGGAGGTCCCGGAACCGGCAAATCCGTTCTTGCAATGAACCTTCTGAAGGAGTTCATAGCCAAGGGGTACAATGCAAGCTATTGCACAAAGAACAGTGCTCCGAGAAATGCATACCTGGAGCTTCTGGCAAAGTCGGATATAAAGGGAAAGGTGAGTATCAGGCAGCTTTTCAGGTCACCATCTGGTCTTTGCAATTCAGCAAGTAATTTCTATGACTGCCTGATAATAGATGAATCCCATCGACTGGTCGCCAAGATGTATGGAGACTGGAATGGGCAGAATCAGGTAAAAGAGTGCATCAGCGCATCCCTTCTTACTATCTTCATGATCGATGAAGACCAGCAGATAACTACAAAGGATATAGGTTCTGTCAGAGAGATAGAAAGGTGGGCACATGAGCTCGGATGCGAGGTGATAATGAATGAAGATACTGTCCTTCGTTCACAGTTCAGATGCAATGGAAGCGACCTGTATATCCAGCTTGTCAACAATATCCTCCAGATAGGGGAAGCAGTGGATATTGACCTGCATGAGCTCAACTATGACATCCGTGTATTCGATGATCCTAACGAGTTGAGAGACAAGCTTAGAGAGATAAATGGAATCAGCAACAAGGCCAGAATGGTCGCAGGATACTGCTATGACTGGAATGTGAAGCATCAGCGAGGAGATTTCGACATCTACCTGAAGAATGACTTCAGGGCCAAGTGGAACCTGGAAGGTGACAGTATCTGGGCAATCAATCCTAAGTCCTTTGAGGAGGTCGGCTGTATCCACACCTCCCAGGGGCTTGAATTCGATTATGTCGGAGTATTCATTGGCAAGGACCTGAGATTCGATACAGCCTTGGGAAGAGTGCTGACAGATCAGAGTGCAATATCGAAGGATGATAAATCTTCCGGTATCAGGTCAGCCAAGAGGGATGTTGCAGACAGATTGATAAGGAACACATACAGGACACTGCTGACCAGAGGGCAGAAGGGGTGCTTCATCTACTGTGAGGATGATGCCCTGTCTGAGTATATCCGTTCTGTTCTCGCCAAGTAAAAGATTGCATATTGAGTTCCTTTGAACTTCAAGATGCAGAGAAAGGAAAGCCCTGGCTGAGAATTGTGCCAGGGCCTACCTTATGATGATCTTGAGCCTATAGATTTCTGAGCTTTTCGATCAGTTTGTCGAAGCCATATAACTCGAGTGTAGTCTTGCCCTCTAGCAGAGCCTCGACAATCTGCTTTTCTTTTTCGAATTTCTTCAATGCCTTTTCGAATACGATATCCTCATCCTGCTGTGATACGACTACAACACCATCACAGTCGCCCAGGATGATATCTCCGGGATGGACTGTCACTCCTCCACAGATTATAGGTACGTTCACCTCTCCAATGGTTGCCTTGACAGTCCCTGACGGATTGACTCCATTGGAAAAGAGAGGAAATCCCATTTCCCTTATATCTTCGATATCCCTGCAGCTTCCATCAAGAACAACGCCCTGAATGCCTTTGACCTTGCAGGCAAGTGCCATGATGTCTCCGAAGTGACCAGCCTGATCATATCCTCCAAGATCGCATACAAGCACATCTCCTTCCCCTGCTGCTGCAATTCCCTGGTGAATGGCAAGGTTGTCACCACCATGGCCTTTTACAGTTACGGCTCTGCCCACGATGTGGCTCTTTGGATCGATTGGCTTTATCCTGGATTCCATGACACCCTGGCGGGGTGCATTGCCGTTGTTGTCTGCTACATTTCCAGTTGGCAGCATGCTGAGTCGATCTCTTGTTTCTTTATCTAGATTCATTTTTCATCTCCAGACTATGCAAGTATATTGATGAATGTAGTTATGACTATAGGATTCATTATATTGATGAAGATGACTGTGACTACAGGAAGTACGAACCAGGCAGTAGGAGCCGGACCGTTCTTGTCGATTATAGCAGCCATGTTCGCAACTGCATTCGGAGTCTGGCCGAGACCTACACCGCAGTGGCCTGCTGCCATGACAGCTGCATCATAATCCTTGCCCATCAGCCTGAAGGTAATGAAGTATGCCCAGAGCATCATTACGATAGCCTGTGAAAGCAGAATTACAATCATTGGAACAGCAAGAGAGATAAGCTTTGCGATGTTCAGGCTCATAAGTGCCATTGAAAGGAAGAGGTTGAGACAGGTATTGCTTATGATATCCATCTGGTACATCTTAAGGTCGACATGGCGGATATCTGCAATATTGCGGACCAATGCACCTCCAAAAAGGCAGCCGACATAGTATGGGAAGCTAAGTCCGGTAAGCCTGAGGAGCTTGGAAATGTAGGAGCCTACGAATGCTGCAAGCAGAAGGAGGAGAACACTTGAAAAAAAGCTCTTCTGTTCGAGAGGGAATACTTCCTTGCTTGTCTTCTCCATTTCGCCCGATGTGCTCTTGAGATTGTATTTCTTGATGAGATGCTGAGCTACAGGGCCGCCTGTGAGACTTCCAAGGAGAAGGCCGAAAGTTGCAGCAGCTACGCCTATAGTTGTACCGCCTTCTGCTCCCAGAGCTTCGAGTGTCGGACCGAAGGATGCACCAGAACCAACACCACCGGACATTGAAATGGAACCCATTGCAACTCCAAGGAGTCTGTTGATACCGAAGAGGCTGGCCAGTCCAACGCCCACAAGATTCTGGACTACCAGGAAGATTACAGCACTGACTGCCAGGAGGGCACCGAGCTTGCCACTTTTCTTGAGCACCATGTAGCTGCAGGTGAAACCTGTTCCAGTGAAGAAAAGATTCATGAAGAAATCCTGCAGTGTCAGCGTCATCTTCACTGTGAACATACCGGTAGTACCACCGATGAAGATAAGAAGACTGCAGATAAGACCACCGATGACCGGTGCTGGGATGAAGTACTTTTGCAGGAACTTTACTTTCCCTTTGATGAAACTGCCAAGCAGGAATACAAGAACTGCAAGGCCGACTGTCTGTATAACGTCGAGAGTGATTGTCATGAGAAGACCTCCTTTATCTATTTACTTGCTTCTCTTGACTCCACTATATAGTCGCTTTAATTAAGTTGTAAAACGAATGTTTTTTATTTATAATATCGATAAAATCGATATTTATATTGAGAGGGATTTATCGATGACCTACGAACAGATCGAGACTTTTCTTGCTGTGGTTTCCAGTGGAAGCATCACTGCTGCCGCGGATCTTCTGTATGTTACACAGTCTACTGTAAGTTCGAGATTGATAAGTCTTGAAAAGGAGCTGGGAGCAAATCTGATACTGAGGGCAAAAGGGCATAGGAATATAGAGCTTACCAGCTACGGTCAGTCTTTTGTCCCAATAGCCAGTCAATGGACTTCCCTTTGGAAACATACCCAGAAACTCAAGGATTTTACGAACACCACTCTTCTTACCATTGCCAGTATCGATTCAGTGAACAACCATACAATGGTAGGTCTTTTCAATGATCATATCTGGCGATATCCGAATATAAAGCTGCAGATACTGACCTTCCATTCCAATGAGATCCATGCACTTGTTCAGAACCGTGTTGCAGATATCGGCTTTGTATTCAGCAGTGTAACATACCCAAATATAACCTCCAGGCCTATATACCGTGAACTCATGTATCTGATATGCAGAGAGGACAGTGGTTATCATGATGATATAGATTGCAGTGAACTGCTTTTGGAAAACGAGGTGTTCCTGCGCTGGGGAGCAGACTATCAGCAGTGGCACGACAGGAACTGGAGTCCTGACAGATATCCGGCAATAACAGTCAATACCGGTTCCACTCTGCTTAGATTCATGAATGAAAAGAAGAGGTGGGCAATTGCTCCGATATCGATAATCCATCAGATAGATCAGAGTAGTGGGATTACCCATTATAGGCTCAAGACACCACCTCCTCCAAGAATCTGCTACGAGCTCTGCAACAGGTTTCCAACCCAGGGACAACAGAAAGCGATAGAGATATTCGATAAAGAACTTGAGGCATATATATCCAAAAGCAAGGATATATGCACATTCGAGGAGTGGATGCTCAAGTAGGAGTGATGCATCAAAGCATTGCACTGTGCATGAGCGGGGTTCTCTGGCAAGAATCCGTTCCATATCCTGTCACTCTAGCAGGATTGTTCCTGCATAGGTTAATTCTTGGGTCCATCATCTTGGAATATGTTATGATTGCCTATAGGGGAAAGGAAGGTTTTCAGGTGATATATCTTCTTGAAGCTGAACGACAGATAATGAATACCCATAAGACACTGCTGACTTGAGGGCAGAAGGGATTCTTCATCTGTTGTGAAGATGAAGCCTTGGCTGAGTATATTCGGACTGTTCTTTCTAGTAGACTGTAATATCTTAAACATTAATATTTTCTCCTAGGACAATTGGATAGAGATGCTTCAGTTTGATTCTGGCATCCTCTGTCGAGAACTGCCAGTCAATACCTTTTTGCATTGCGTTGCGTTTTGAATACCACGCAGTTACCTCGGCCTGGAGTCGTTCCATCTAATCTATTCTTCTATCGAGACACTGTTTTGTGAACACTGAGAGCTCGACTTCAGCCATATCCAGCCATGAACCATGCTTCGGGGTATGGTGAAGTTCAATCTTCTCGATGATCCGTCTTGCCTCCGCAGGACTGAAGGCCTCATAAAGGGAGGAGAAGTTGTGCATATTGAGATTGTCGCATACAAGCACAATCTTCTTCGCATCGCGATAATCCTCATCAACGTGGATCCTTACCTAGTGGGCCCATTCCACCTTCCTGCGCTGTCTCATGACCGAGACCCGGCGCCAGCCTCCGAGAGGCTCATCCATGCTCAGAAGCGGACACGATATCCCCGATTACTCAGGAAGCAGTCCCACCTGTGTCATTCTCCGTCTGAACAGTGCGAGACTCGATGAACCGTTCATCAGGATGCTCGTTGAGGAAGAGAGACGCATTGATACTTCAATGCCCATTGACTCCCTTATCATGTTGTCCGTTCTCAGGAAGGAGCGCCGGGTTTCGCTCGAAGAACTCGCCCGTAGAATCCAGAAGGAGACTGCCGATGCCAAGACAACAGTCGAATGGCTTGTGGAAACGGGTCTGGTCGAAGCTGAAGGCAATAGCAGGAGCAGGGGATACATCCTGAGTTCAAGGGTATACTCCGGTTCGGGAAACGAAATCGGGTACACGAGACAGAAAAGCATGACTATCAACCAGGAAATCAGCATGATAGAACGGCATGTCGAGAAGTTCGGAAGCATCTCGAGATCTGAGGTTGTTGAGCTGTGCAGATGCGAGAAGAATCATGCCTATTACATACTCCGGAAGATGGTCGGGGACGGTTTGCTCCGAGAGAACAAGCGCGGGAAATACACGAGCTATTCCAAAGTCTGACAAATTATTGAAAGTCAGCGCAAGATTCAGCGCAAGACTTCTATAATATGAGACTAACCATATACAAATGAAAGAAATATCTTAAACTGATTACGAGAAAAGTCAGCGCAAGATTCAGCGCATGAAACACAACTGGACCTGATTCGGGCGATTTAAAAGAACGATGGCGGTTGGGCAGGATGGTATTTCGGGCACCTTCAAAGGGACATGGATATCTGGATGACAGGCACTGCCTGTACAGTAGAGTTATGCCGATAAGCTTGAAAGTCGGAAGGTGATTGCAGTATTATCGAACCAACGGGATTTACACTTCTACTTGCAGCCGTATCTGCTAAAGGAAGAGTCAGACCTGCAATGGTCTTTTCTTTTTGTCCAGGTATTAGTGTATCTTCCCATGCCCGCCTGCGTGGGTTCTATCAAAGGACGCGGATTTATTCCGACTTGCCTGCGTCCGTAAACAAGAGGCTAAAAGGAGGTGTCACATGACATCAAGAAAGGTTTTCAGATTCTTCAGGGGCGGTGCATTCACCGAAGATGACAACAGGACATTCTGGACAAAGAGCCATAAGTTCGGATGCATTCTGTTCAACAAGACGATCGTGATGGTCTATGACAGGGGAGAACATGGGTTGGAACTTGCCCTGATGATTTCCTTCAGGGATGTTTCACAATTGGTTTCTTTTGCAAACGGAGATTTCTTCATCGGACAGAAGTCTGCAGAAAGGCAGAAGTGAATCAGCCGAATCGGCTGCGCTTGATTTACGGTAACCCGACTGTATAATGAAAACATGAGACGAACAGCAACCATTCTTCTACTGCTGGTGGTATTGGTATCGTTCACTACAGCCGAAGGCATCGATGAGAGTTCCAGACACTGGACCATAGACCATTATGACATAAAAGCCGTGATGGGCGAAGACGGTGTTCTTTCCATAGAGGAAAGGATTATTGCGAATTTCCGTGGGTATTATCACGGAATTCTGAAGACGATACCCGCATCGAACAACGTATGGGGCATCAAGTGTTCCGCACCCTTCGCCGTGGAGACCGAGAACAACGAGCTGGTAATCAGGATGGGGTCTGCCGATACCCTCATAACAGGCAATATCGAATATGTATTGACCTACAAGATGGATCCGAAGGTGAAATACGAGTTCGTCTTTACCGTTCCCGGTATCTGGAGTGTCGATGTCTTCGATCTGTCTTTCTCCCTTACCATTCCCAAAGACAGGTTCTACGGTTGTGCCATGGAGATAAACGACCTGTTGCCGTCGGGCAAGACCTTCGAGACATACGAAGAAGCCGACGGGCGCCTTGTTCTCAAAGGTTCTGCTTCCAGGATTCCCGCATACGGAAACATTGATTTGGTGTTAAGATAGATGCTAATCATCATCCCTGCGATTCATGGAAGACCAAATAGGTGACATCGAACCTTAATCACACATCGAATTATAAGACAGGACGATGATGTTGAAACTGGTGGAAAAGGGCCTTGATTCTTCGGGAATGCTTCTCTGTGTTAGCGACAGGCTAAAACAAAACAGCGGGATAAAATCGCCAGATGAAATTATTAAGTTCAAGTTTGTTAAGAACAAATTCCCTTACTGCGGTAGTACTAATACAGCACAGTATATCTTTGGATACCCTATACTTGATGATGCAATAGAAAAGAAGATTATAGCAGGGAAGGTGATTTTAAGAGGTTGCGAAATAGATAGAATTAGTTCTTTGCCAAAAAGAAGATGCAATAAGTGCAGGAAAGACTTTGCAAAAGAACCTATTCTTATAAACCGAAAGAAGAATACTTTCGAGGATTATAGGGACATTGTTACTTCATTACGTTTCTCATTTGGTGGATTCTTCGAAGGACCCACAATTATGACAATGACAAGAAACAAAAGGGGAGCATCTGTAAAGACCGAGCATATTATGGACTTGGAGAATCCTTTTACTGAGAAGCAGATCAGAGCTGCAACCTTGAAGCGGATTGTAGATACCCTATATGGCAAGATGTATCTGCATGAATGGAACAAGCACTATGATGATTTTAGTGTTCTTGATGGAGAGCAATGGAGCCTTGACATCAAAATGACAGAGGGTAGGATTAGATCATATCGTGGAAACAATGCTTATCCTCCGTATTGGAATGAACTTAAAAATCTCTTCATGTCTTATCAATAAGTTGTATATATGAAGTATCGTTTTTTGAATTGTAGAATAGTGTGATTATAAGCTAATAGGAGAAAATATGGCTGAAATAGGGAAAAATGCCAGTATATTCTGATATTTGGAAATGATCATACATCATCTTTGTACTTTTCGTAGATGGATTCCAGAAGTTTCTTTTCACTATTATCGAGTGGCAAGATAGGGAATCTTGCAGGACCTACATCAAATCCATTAAGTTTCAACAGATATTTATGGGAGGCTATAGGACGTATCTTTCTTGCGGCCCCTCTGAAATCGATTATTATATCCTGGAGTTCATTGGCCTTTGCTGAATTGCCTTCTAGATAGTTCTGGTATATTGAAGCGCAGAGCTTCGGGAAAACACCTGCAAATGCTACAATAGCACCTGTAGCCCCATGTTCCAAACTACTGACTATTTGGGCATCATTTCCTGTTATGAACTCAAATGGTCTTCCTTTCAGAGCAAGACTGTATTCTAAAAGATTCATGAAATCCATACTTGAATCTTTGATTCCAACAACATTTGGACAACTTTCAGCAATTGCCTTCAGTATGTCCGGTGTTATAGGACAGCCCGTATTCGATGGGATGTTATAGACAAAGACTGGTAGTTCTTCTGCGATAGAGGATACCCATTTGAAGTATTCTATAAGGGCTTTGGGCCCATATTTGAAATAATAAGGGGTAGTACAGCTGATTGCCGAGACTCCCAGTTTCTTTGCATATTCGATGTTCTCTTTCATGTTGGAAGGGTTCAGTTCTGTTGCGTTGAAAGCAATGGAGGCCCTTTTTCCAATACTGTCCTTACATACAGATAGCAGATTCCTTTTCTCTTCACAGGAGAGATTGGCACATTCTCCAGTCGATCCGCATACGAGGAGGCCGGTGATCGAGGCATCGATGATATATGAGGCCAGTTTTCCATAGGTCTCATAATCTACCTTATTGTCCTTCATTGGAGTAAGAAGCGGCGCATTAATTCCACTGAGTATTGCTTTCATAGCTTGTCCATGTTCCTTTTTCATAGCGATAACAGTACTTCCTGAGGAAATCCTGTGAAATGGATATGCCCAGTCCTGGATTTCCAGATAATCTGTAGAACCTTCCGTCTATTGCTTCTTCCTTGCCTATGAGTTCATTTCTGAAGCCCTGGCAGCCAAAAGCGAATTCGAGGATAGTACCTGGACAGAATGCTGATACTATTGCGGCGGAGAAGGCTGTCGATATAGGACTTGTAGGATTGTGAGGAGCGCACTCGTAGCCATTGTCCTTCACATATCTCAGGGCAGAGATATAGTCTTCTGTTCTTCCCAGAAATTTGATGTCCGGATTGTATATGGAGAAGCAGCCACAATCGACAAGCTCCTTGATCTCATCCTTGGAAATACAGAGTTCTCCTCCTGCAAGCCTGAGATTGTATTTCTGTATGAGTGTCTCCTGAATCGGTCTGAACTCCTTTTCGTAGAAGAAGACATCCTCGATGTATTCTAGTTCTATTGCCTCCTCTTTCAGCCGTGAAAAGAAAAGGTCTGCAGCCTCTCTGGAGAATCTCTGATGACAATCGACAGACACATTGCGATTGCCGAATATCTCAACAGCACTCTTTATCCTTGTAATTGCTATCTTGATTTCCTTCTCTGTTTCATTTTCATCAGAGGAAGGGAGAAGATTGTCGAAAGGAGATATCTTGGTCTTTATGAAGCCTGCGGAGGCTGCATCGGCGAAATGTTTGCACATGACTGCGGTATCACGGTTCTTGCGGAGAGCCCTGTTGATATTCGCATATACTCTGATGTTTTCTTCCTTTCCACCCAGATACTCATAGAGAGGCATATCTGCCAGCTGGGATCTCAAATCATACAGTGCCTGATCGATACCGCTTTCCACTGTTGTAAATACTATGCTGTCGGGATTCAGGTCTGGACAGATGTCCTCAAGTGGATTTTCTCCAAGCAATCGCTCCAGTGTCCTTTCTGCAATCGCTGCCACTGCGTCTGCATTCTTTGGTGCTGACGAGATTTCACCAAACCCCTTCATTCCGTTATCCAGGAAAATGCAGAGGAACATCCAGTTTTCCAGTCTTTCTTCAGACTTTATGATTTCATAACGTACTATCTTCATTCTTCATCCTCTGTCTCCTGGGCAGCTGTTATGGTCCTCCTGGCCTTTGCTGTGCTTATCGTGTTCGCAACAATGATGAATAGTGCGAATGCAAAGATTATCAGGGAGATAGGTCTCTTGAAGATATATAGAAATGTGGAGACCTTTTTTGCTTCGGCGATGATCATGCATCGTCTCAGATTCTCTTCCAATGTAGTTCCAAGAATGAGACCAAGCAGTACAGGAGCCACAGGAATCTTTACACGCTTGAAAAGAATTCCGACTGCTCCGAAGAAGCAGGCAAGAAGCACATCGAAAAGGCTGTTCCTGGAGCTGTATACTCCTATTATGGCAAATACCAGAATCGAGCAGACAAGATAGTTTGTCCTGACCTTCAGGACCTTTGCGAAGACAGGTGCCCCGATTGCTCCAAGGAATCCCATCAGGAGGGTTGCCAGAAGCATGCCCCACATGAAGATATATACGAACCCGGACTCGTCGGCAAATAGAGCTGGTCCTGGCTGGATTCCCTTCATTGTGAGGGCACCGAATATTATGGCCGAGGTTGCAGAACCAGGGATTCCCAAAGAGAGCAGTGGTACGAAGGAGCCCCCAACTGCTGCATTGTTCGCAGCCTCCGGGGCTATGATACCATCGATATTCCCTTTTCCGAAACTCTTTCTGTCCTTAGTGGAGCGACCTGCTTCTCCATAGGAGACAAAGGCGGCAATTGCACCACCTGTACCGGGAAGAATGCCGATTATTGTACCGATCAGGGTGGATTTGATCAGTAGCCATGTACGCTTTGACATGTCCCTGAGAACTGTCAGAGCCTTTGTATCGTTGAGTTTTTCAACGATGAATTTGCGATTCGACGAGGCAAGAGTGAGCATCTCTGTGATGGCAAAGAGGCCTACTGAAACAGGAATCAATGGGATTCCACCATATAGCTGTGGAATTCCGAATGTTATTCTCTGTGATCCTATTGTCAGTGTATCCATTCCGACTGTTGAGAGGATGAGACCAATGGATACTGCAAGAAATCCTTTTGCAGGACTGCTTCCAAGGAGCGAGCCGATTACAGTCAGGCCAGCAAACGCAAGAAGAAACATCTCGGCGGGTCCGAACTGCAGTGCGACCTTCACCAGAAGGGGAGTGAAGAAGATCATTGCTAGAACTCCGAAGATACCTCCGAAACAACTGGCAAATACCGAATAGAAAAGAGCTTCCTTTGCACGTCCTTTCTTTGCAAGAGCACTTCCATCAATTGCTGTGCAGGCAGCTTCTCCGGTTCCGGGACAGTTGATCAGGATTGCCGAGATGCTTCCTCCGTATGTGGCTCCCATATAGATTCCGCCAAGGAGCAGAAGACTGTCAGCAGCACCCATGTTATAGGTGAAGGGCAGGAGGAGAGCAACGCCGATCGGACCACTCAGTCCGGGAATGGCTCCGACGATGATGCCGAGAATTACACCTCCAGTAGTAAGCAGGAACGTTGTGAAATTGAAAAGCTGGGAAAGGACGGTCATGAGAGTCATGTCTGATTTCCTTGCATGGCTACCGGCATTGGCCGATAGCCATTGTGGGATATTGGATACTCAATTACTTGAGGATGCTTGGATTTGCATCGACAACAGCCTTGATTGAAGCGAACTTGTCCTCGAAGGAGCTTCGTGCTTCTGCGGCAGTCTTGTATGAGTACATTTCATTTATCTTTGCAAGAGAAGCCTTTATATCCTCGGAAGAGGTAGCATCCTTGAGAGCCTTCTCGAGAATTTCGATTATATAGTCCGGCGTGTCCTTTGGTGCAAAGAAAATTCTTGTCGTCTCATTGTTGATGGTGTTGAACCCGGATTCCTTGAAGGATGGAAGCTCTGGAAGGAGACTGAATCTTTCATAGGAAGCACATGCGATAGGTGTACATCCATTTGCAATTGCCTGAGCGCTGAAGGAAGGTGCAATGAAGCTGGCATCTACCTGTCCTCCAAGAAGATTGTTGAAGCTCTCCGGGCCACCTGAGAATGGGACACAGGTGAACTTGATACCTGCTGCATCTGCCAGACTCTGCATGACCATTCTCTGAGCTGCAGCGGAGGTTCCGATCGTGACCGAGCCAGGATTCTGCTTGCAATACTCAACAAAGCCCTTGACGGTCTTCTCTCCTGGGAACTTTGCTCCAACGATGAGTATGTTGGTGCTTGCATTTATGGAGCCGATGAATTTGATGGTGTCCTTGTTGTAGCCAAGATCGGCACCGGAAAGGAGGTTTCCAATTGTCTCGAAGTCTGTGAGAACTCCAATCGTATAGCCATCAGCAGCAGAATTGGAAACTTCCAGGTTTCCCATTGTTCCTGAACCACCGACCTTGTTGACGATGTTAATCTTCTGTCCAAGAGTTTTTTCAAGGCCTGGAGCGATCAGTCTGACGAGATTGTCTGTTCCGCCACCGGCCTTTGCACCGACAATGAGTGTAATCGGCTTGGTCGGGTATGCTGGCTTTGCACCTTCCTGGGCACCATTCGCAAAAGACATAGCTACGCAGATAGCCAAGAACAATAGGATTGCAAGAATTCTTTTCATTGATATCACTCCTTTTTATTGTTTTGTCGCTGAAAATCAGAGGACCATACCTAGTCCGATTCTGCAGAGAACATATATTACGAGGGATAGTACAGCTGCGAAGATTGCAGATACTATAAGGTTCTTCTTTGATAAATCTTCTGTTGTTATGAGATTTGTGGTGAATGCAAATGGAAATACAAGGTAATAGAAGCTGCAGAGCTTCATGAGATGATAGAGAAGTGCAAGAGAGAGGAGCAGTATCAATTCCTTCGGCCTATAGAAGAAGAAATCCATTCTCCTGTCCTTGTTCTTTCCGATTACACCAGAAGCTGTGATAAGTGTGGCCATTGCCAGATATATACCTATTGAGAAGTAGTCAAGCATGGCACTTTCGGGACTTTTGATCTTGAGAATCTGAAGCAGAATTATTATCCCGATGACGAGGAAGACAAGACCTGTTGCCAATTCTGCTGGAATCTTTTTTGTAAGTGATTTCATGACCTGTCTGACCTCCTTTATAACTTATAACATATAACTTATAATACAAGTATAAGCCCTTTTTGTTTCTCGTCAATTGTTTTTGTGTGCCTGTTTTCAGCTTTTCTGATAGAGTCTTCTGAAGTTCCTTTCGAAGGTGCGGCTTGTCAGTTCTCTTGCAGTTCTGGTATCACCCTGGAGAAGGGCAGTAAGTACAGCCTTGTGGTTCTGCAGTGAATAGCTGAAATTCTCAGACTCCTTATGACTGTTCTGGAATTCCAGGTACTCTATGAACAGATCCTTGTTCTGTTCCATTATACCTATGAATATCTTGTTCTTCGAGGCAGCGATTATCTGGTAGTGGAACATGTAATCTGCAAGTGTATACTTCCTGTAGTCATCTACCGACCTTTCCATTCTCGCATAGGCCTCGCTTATTTTATCCAGGTCCTCCTTCTCAGCCCTTTGGGCGATAAGGTCTATGGAAGCAAGCTCCAGGGCAGATCGGAAGGCAACCATATCAAGATAATCGTTTTCGCTTATACTGATTCTACCATAGAAGGAATCAGAAAGAATCCGGATGGCATTCTTCGCGACAAAGGAGCCCTTGCCCTGGAAAGTCTCGATTATCCCATTTCCTCTTAGCTGATCGATAGCCGAGCGAATGCTGACTCGGCTTACGCCAAGCTCTTTTACCAGTTCATTCTCTGAAGGAATCTTGTCACCTTCTTTCCAAAGGCCATTCTTGATATTCGCCTTTATCTGCTCGCATACATCAGCTGAAAGATGTTTCTTCTCTATTCTCTTGAATGCCATACTTCGTTATCCCAACTTGATTGATTGTAACATGTATTATAACAGATAACATTGAATGTTTGGAATAGAATAGTGTCTCGATATGGTTTGAAAGCCTTTGCACAAATAAAAGAAGGCAAGCCTCCTGAATTGTTTGGAAGACTTGCCTTCGAAAAGACTGTAGAAACAGGTTTCTATCAGAAGAACCTGTAGGTTGCTGAAATACAACCAGAGACAACGACCTTGTTCAGTTCTATCTCGCTGCCCATGAATTCATAGGAATCCTCGAAGTAGAGGCTGTAGAGGGCGCCACCTGCAAGTGTCAGCTTTTCGTTGAGCTTGTACTCACCTCCACAAGAGAAGCATATGCTGTCAGTTACTGGGGACATTACATTGTTGACGCTCTTCCTGTTGCCATTGTTGGTGTAGATGACACCACCGCTTACGAGAGCCTTTCCAGTAAGCTGATAATCGACACCCCCTGCAACCTCCCAGGAATCGTTGTAGTCGGAATTGGTTGCAGAGAGGGCGTTGCCGATTTTTGCCTGCTTGTTGAAGTAGTAGTTGAAGCTTGAGCTGAGATAGGCCTTTCCAAGCTGATATGCGATACCGAGGTTGAGTTCAGGTGGCATATCGTTGTCAAAAGAATCCTGGATGGCTGCAGCGAGTGCTCCATCCTTGTCATCGACATCGCACTCCATTTTAGTAATCGTTCTGTACTGTGCGACAAGGTCCCACTTCTGTGTGGGCTTGTAGTGGATAGAGAAGATTCCTCCCAGGCCGGTACCGGTCGCTTCATAGCTTGTATCCATGCCGGAACCATTCAGCTCCATCGACTGTGTTGTGGTGAGAACGCGCAGAGCAGCTGCCAATGAAAGCTTGTTGCCGAATGTATAGGAGATGGCTGTGGTCTCACCGAAGGTCACAGAGTATATATCAAGACTGTGCGGTGCTCCACCAAGCATTATTGATGTCATTGCTGTACCATCGTCATACTTGAGATCTCCACCGCCACCTGCGACAGCAAATGCACTGCCAACTGCCCAGTTGCCTTTCTTGTAGACGAATTCAATGTTCGGGAAGAAGAATACGGGACATTCGTCCTTGTATTCGGTACCACCGGATTCGTTGGTGTACTTCTTGTAGATGAACTGGTTTCCGACTTCGGCAACAAGTCCGTTTTCCATGAAACCCATACCTGCAATGTTGTAAATGACTGTCTCAGGTCTGAGATGTTCGGTATTGCGGCTGACGTTTCTGACAAAGCCGACGTTCTGGTTGGTCTTGTTGTCAACTCCTCCAGCAAATAGTGCAGCAACGACCGAGAGTAGGATTAGGATCATTGCAATTCTTTCTTTGCGCATTCTTGCCTCCTTGAAATAGTTGTAATTCCTGCTGACATGAGTGGCAGTATATGTCGATTATAGCAGGAATGGACTGTTTTATACAATATAGGCTAAAGTGTCAATAAAAATCAGAGGGCATGCATTGACCGCGCAAGAAAATATCTTCTTTATATAAAATGAAATATAAGAAAAGTTGCAAATCCTTCAAGATGTATTTGTGCTGAAAATGCAAATCCTTCAAGATAATTGATGGTCGTTTTGGCTATTTTATCGGATGCCTGATAACAGTTTTTAGTTTATCTCTTGCAACCTTTCTTGCATCGCTTAGATAGATTTCATGGTGGAGTCGTTCTGTGCTGATATCAAGGACATGACCAGTTTCCTTCATATGTTTGTGCATTAGCAAAACAGTGGCAGGTTCGTCATCATACGATCCGATATGCATGCAATGGACACATAGACCCTCCCTGTATTCGAAGAATTCTACATCTGAAAAGTCCATCTTCTTTTTGCGCGAAGCTTCTCTCTTGGCCCATTCGAAATCATCAGGAGAGACAAAGTCTGGAAGCCGGATTGCAGAAATCCACTTGAAGTTCTCCTTGTGGGTGTAGTCGATATCTTCAACGCCATCCTGCCACCAGAAGCCTTCAAGAGGAGGAACGACATAATCGAAATAGCCTTCAATCTGATGATCTCCCTTCTTGCTCATCTTGATGGTGTATGCAATCCCATATAGGAGATTTATGGACCTTTGATAATCACCATTCTCTTCGTTGGGATCTCCCTTTCCGCGAACAGCTATGTAGTTCATTTCTGGAATGGTCACTATTGAAGGGATGCTTTTGGGCATGTAGATTTCCGGATACTCTTTCTTGTAGTCAAAGGCCATGTAGTTTTCTCCCTGCTTTACTGCAAAGTATACAGTCTCATAGGTTCAGCAGCTAGACATGATTCCTGGATATCCTGCTTCTGCCTCAATGAAGGCAATGGGAGCGGAAGAGGGTTGAAGTCCGATGACTGCCATGTCAGCAAATTCCGGTTGTATTCCTTTCCACTGCATAACATAATTATCTGGTACGCATTTGTATGTTGCTCGGATTCATATTATCCCTGCAGGAAGGTTCCAGATTCAGATAGCTTTGAATTTGACCATCCATACTGAACTTCAAGGATGAGACTATGCTGACAATCGAATTCATTCTTCCCTATAAACAGCTTGGCAAGATAGTCGATCAATTCATCGAGAGTACCACATTCGACGAGCCTATCAAATTTATCCAGATTGCAAAGAAGCATAGCGAGCTTGCCTCTACCGACCTGAAAGGGGACATACTGATCGCCAGAGGTCTGACCGTTACCTATCTGAACAATCTTCTGAAGGACAGCTTCATAGTGGTAGGGCTGCCAATGTCCGGCTACGATATTCTCAGGGCAATACAGGAGGGAACCAAGAGGGTTCCCAATGCAAAGCGGGTCGGATTGTGCGTTACACAGACGATCATAGACGAGTTCCTGAACTACAAGCTGGAGATAGGAATCGAGGTACAGACCTATCCAATAGGAGTGGACACGCACTTCTGCGATATCGAGGGTGAGATCAGAAGGGACGGTATCGACTTCATCATAGGTGGCGACTGCATCTGCGAGGAGGCCAACGACAATGGCATTCCCGGCTTTGTGATCCAGGTGGGAAGGGAGAGTATACGGAATGCTGTCGAGCAGGCCCTGAATCTCTATCATGCAAAGCGGGATCAGCTGCTCAGGGATTCCAGGATCGAAACGGTGCTTGAGACCATTGATGAGGGAATAATATCCTGTGATGCCAACAAATGCATTACTCTATGCAATAACTCGGCCCAGGAGATTATCGGAATCCCATACAATGAGGTAATTGGAAAGAAGCTTTCCAGCATTGAGGCCCTCTTCGACAGGCCTCCCTTCGAGACGCTGAAGGAACCGGAAAAGCAGAACATCATGACACTGTCAGGGACTGAAGTCGTAGTGAATCGAAGTCCTGTCCTTGTCGATGATGTCTTTGTAGCTGGAGTCATCTCGATACAAAGAGTGTCCAACTTCCAGAATCTGGAACCCAGACTGAAGCAGTATCAGCGAAGGGGACTTACTGCGACCTATACATTCCGGGATATCATTGGCGAAAGCCGTGCAATTACCGAGGTAAAGCAGCTCGGACTCAATTTCGCCAAGGTCAATTCGAATGTTCTCATTGTCGGTGATACCGGAACCGGAAAGGAGATGTTCGCTCAGAGCATCCACAATGCAAGCAGCAGAAAGGACAAGCCATTCGTGGCTGTGAACTGCGCGGCCTTCCCTGATTCCATTCTGGAAAGCGAGCTGTTCGGATATGTGGAGGGAGCGTTCACTGGAGCCAAGAAATCCGGCAAGGCTGGCATCTTCGAATTGGCCGACACTGGGACGATCTTCCTCGATGAGATAAGCGAGATGAGCCTGGCTCTCCAGGGAAGGATTCTTCGAGTGATCGAAGAGAGAAAGATCATGAGGATCGGAGATGACAAGCTTATTCCTGTAGATATCAGAGTCATCGTGGCGACCAACAAGAATCTCCCGAAGCTGGTCGAGGAGAACAGGTTCAGAAAGGATCTGTACTACCGCCTCAATGTCCTGTGCATATCTCTGCCCAGCCTGAGAGAACGAATCTCGGATATCCCACTGCTGATGAATCACTTCATGCTTCACTTCGATTCCGAGACCGGACTTGTCAGGCATATGCTCGATCCCGAGATCTTCCCGATTCTCCAGGCCTATCCCTGGAAGGGCAATATAAGGCAGCTCAGGAATCTCTGTGAAAGGCTATCGACCTCCAAGTTCGAGTCGATAATAAGAAAGGCGGATATTCTTCAGTTTCTCGACCGGGATTCCGAAAACATCGACCAGCTGCCCTCTCAGCTGCAGAACAGTGCAGAGCGGGATCGTATCCTCGAGTCCCTGAGACGCCACGATGGCAACAGGAGCAGAGTGGCCGAGGAGTTGAAAATGGCACGTTCGACCCTTTACAGAAAGATGATGCTGTATGGCCTGCAGTAGTGGTGTGCCATATGTCGCTACAATTCTGTCCCATTAGATGAGACATTGTCTGTTTTTTATCCATCCTGAGTGTCACCGATAGTATTGGTGATTCCCATTTGCCTGCATAAAGGATGGACAAATGGGCGATTTCGCCAAGAGGGGACAGCCTTGGCATGGTTCTTGCATTTCCTTTTTCCAAAGAGAGAAACCTGCTTTCTGAAATCGGGATTCTTTCCCTGCTTCTGAAAGACACGACACACTGGAGGATAAGATGCAGAGAAACGGTGACAGGCTCAAACTGGAATTTCTTCTCCCGTTATGTGTATTCGCTATCGCCCTGCTTTTCATGGTGGTCAGCCTGAAGAACTATGTCTTCATCAAGAAGTCTATTCCTGGTGATGCCTTCTTTCCGGTCGTCATGTCGGTCTTCGTGATGATCTTCAGCGGAATATCCTTCGTGAAGGCTCTGGGAAAACCCATCAAAAAGGATATCCATCTTGAGGAGTTCTATCCTCTCCTTGCAGTTGTGGCAATATGTGCAGCCCGTCTCGTCATCGGATTCTTTCCTGCGATTCTGGTCGTCCTGATTCTCTGGTTCAAGCTGATCGAGAGATTCAGCTGGAAGAGGACACTTGCCATATCAGTACCATTTACAGCAGTCATGTATCTGATATTCGTCGTATGGATCGACATACAGTTCAGAAGCGGCCTCCTCGGCAGACTTCTTGGTTTCTAGGAGGTATGTGATGAGTGCACTGCAAAGCTTGCTGACCGGTTTCTCGATCGCTCTATCCTTCAAGGGTATCCTCTATTGTGCAATCGGTGCGATGATGGGCCTTTTCATCGGTTCACTTCCTGGAATGGGCGCTGTAACAGGAATAGCGCTCCTTCTTCCATTGACATTCAAGTTCGAGCCGGCTGTTGGAATCATCATGCTGTGCTCTCTCTACTATGCGAATATGTACGGAGGAGCATACAGCGCCATCATCCTGAACATTCCAGGGGACAGTTCTGCCATCATGACGACCCTTGATGGCTATCCGATGGCATGCAGGGGACAGGCCGGAAAGGCGATAATGAGCGCAAATCTCGCCTCATTCATCGGTGGAACGATAGGAATGGTAATCCTGACCTTCACCGGTACCTGGCTTGCCAGAATAGGTCTCAAGTTCGGACCGGCAGAGATGACGAGTCTGCTGCTTCTGGCAATGACCTCCCTGGGCTGGGCCATGGGACAGGACCCATACAAGGGCATAGCTGCCGCCATGTTCGGACTGCTTCTTACGGCTGTCGGCGTTGGAATGGGAGGAAGTGCCAGGCTGAATTTCGGCTCCTACTCACTCCTTTCAGGTATCCCATTCGTTCCTCTTGTGATTGGAATGTTCGGCCTCTCGCAGGTCATTCTCATGATGCCAAAGAGGCATGAAAGGAGCAAGGCCGCAACCGAGGTGATCCACCTTAGGGACAGCAGGCTTTCCAAGGAGGAAATCAAGGGGATCGTGCCCACGAGCGTACGCTGTGGCCTGATCGGTACGATAACCGGTGTCCTTCCCGGAGCCGGAGGTACCATAGCGAATTTCTTCGGCTACATGCTCGAGAAGAGAGTCAACAGGAAGGGTGATAGATTCGGAACTGGAATTGTTGAGGGAATCGCCGCTTCGGAGTCGGCCAACAATGGCTGTGTAGGTGGCGCCTTGGCCCCGACCCTTGCCCTGGGAATTCCTGGTAGTGGAGCTACCGCTCTGCTGCTTGGAGGACTGACTATGTGGGGGCTTACACCTGGACCGATGCTCTATGTGAAGCAGCATGATCTTGTCTGGAGTGTCATAGCTTCTCTTTATGTCGCAAATATAATCTGCATCTGTGTTGGAACACTTCTGATTCCAATCATGGCGAAGGTGTCAAGGGTAAGGTCTACTATCCTGATTCCATTGATCACAGTCATCTGTTTCCTTGGAGCATACAGCTCGGAGAGGTCGATGTATGGTGTCGTCATCATGCTTGCAGGTGCCTGTCTCGGCTATATCTTCAATAAGTTCGACTGGCCATCTGCGCCCTTCCTTCTGGCGTTCGTCCTTGGATCGACACTGGAGGACAAGTTCAGGCAGGCCATTGTCCTTGGACATGGCTCTCCCATGATCTTCATCCAGAAGCCGATCTCGCTATTGTTCATAATTCTCCTGCTCATCTGTCTGATCGTTCCGGCAGTGATGGGAAGAAGAAAGAAGAAAGTCAGCTAATTTCCGGTCATTGACCGTAGGAGGTAAATATGAAAAAAGTTTTCGCATTGGTCTTGGTAGCTGCTATCATCATCGCTTCTGTGATGGCAAATGGCGCGCAGGAAGCTGCTTCATCAGGTGCTGAATTCAAGCCCTCAAAGTCGATTTCCTGGTACTGCTCCAGCAAGCCGGGTTCGGCTGCAGACAGATTCACCAGAAAGGTCCAGGGTGTAATCGATGAGACTGGAGCTCTGGACAAGGCAACAATCGTTGTCGAGAACGTTACAGATGGTTCCGGTGCAGTCAACTGGAAGAGGATGCAGAGTCTCAGTCAGAGCGATGCAGACCATACTCTCCTTACTCTCAATCTTGGTGATGTAACGACCATGCTCGACAATACACAGTTCAGAGTAAAGGACTTCAAGGTCGTCGCAACCATGGCCCAGGACAAGAAGTTCCTGTATGTATCAAAGAGTGCCCCATTCAATGATTTCGATGGCTTTGTCGAGTATCTCAAGAACAATGATGTCATCCTCGGTGGTGGCAAGGCAGACGACAATGTCATGTTCAATTTCCTCAAGCAGAAGGTGGACAAGAATGACCATCTGAGCTATCTCCAGACCGGCGATACAGCAGGAACACTGCAGGCTGTTCTCGGTAACCAGGTATACCTTGGCATCGGAAAGCTTGGCACATTGAAGGATTATCTTGCTTCCGGAGAGCTCAAGGCAATCGTCACCGAAGGCACCTCCAGAATGAGCGGTGTCCTTTCAGAGGTTCCTACATTCGCTGAAAAGGGATATGAGGGAATGGACTTCATCCAGACCAGATGTGTCGTAGCTGCCAAGAACATTTCCGATTCTGCATACAAGTACTACTGTGATGCCTTCAAGAAGGTCGCTACATCCCAGGAGTTCCTCGATGCATATGTGAATGTCTACCAGGCATCGGCCCTCGATCTTGTAGGTGCAGACGCACAGGCATATCTTGAGGCTGCAGAGAAGAACGTCATCGATGCAGGTATTTCAGGTAAGCAGTGATGAAGTACACCCGACTTAAAGACAGTGATATAAGTTTCTCTGGATTGGCTCTTGGCACCTGGGGCTACTCGGGTGCAAGTGTCTGGGGAAAGGCCGAGGATGATATCTCCAAGCGTACCATATGGGAAGCCATCGACAGCGGTATCAATGTCATCGATACTGCAGATCGCTATGGAGATGGTCACTCCGAGGAGGTCCTTGGACAGGCCATAAAGGGAATAAGGGACAGGGTAGTCATCTGTTCGAAGGTGCGTCTTCCGGACCGTAAGTCCATCATCGAGCACTGCAATGCCAGTCTTGCGAGGATGAAGACGGACTACATCGATATCTATCAGGTCCACTGGCCCTTCAGGGGAACCGACATGGAAGAGACTCTTGGTGCATATGAGGAGCTGAAGAAGGAGGGCAAGATCCGCGAAATCGGAGTCTGCAACTTCGGTCCTGAATGCATAAAGATGTCACGTGGCCATCATGTTGTCTCCAACCAGCTGCCTTACTCGCTGATCTGGAGGCTGATCGAGAAGAACCGATCTATCGATCTGAGCATCGAAGCTGGTATGACTGTCTGGGCCTATGTTCCTCTTGCCCAGGGTCTTCTTACTGGCAAGTTCCTCAGATTGGAGGATGTTCCTCTCAACAGAAGGGCTACAAGAATGTATGACTCCAAGTGGGGCCAGGGAAGGCACAGTGATGGAGGCTTCGAGAGTATCATATTCCCGTTCCTCCAGGATCTGGACAGACTCTGCAAGGAGACGGGCTATTCCATGGTCGACCTTGCTTTTGGCTTTTTAAAGGCCCAGAAGAATGTCACGACCATACTTGCTGGCGCAAAGAATCAGGAACAGCTCAGAAGCAATTTAGCATCATACGAAAAGGAGATCCCTGCCGATCTGATCGACAGGATCACAAAGATGTCCGATTCCCTGAAGGAGCAGATGGGGACCAATATCGATCTATGGGAGAATGAGAACGGAGGAAGAATCTTCTAGTTCTAATTTCCTGCTTTTCATATCCATCGCGAGGCAAGAAGCCTTGCGATGGATTTTTCGTGTGCAGAAAAAATTGAAAAAGGAAGGACTGGTCTATCAGTTTCATTGACTAAAGAAGAAGCCGCACCATTTTCGATGCGGCTTCACTATTTATATCCAAGGAGGAATTATGCTGCTACTACAAAGAGGGTGTAGCCGTCGGCTGTGCTCTCGATGGAGGTCTGGCAGGAAGAAGAGTTGATGGAGAAGTCGACATCGCCATTCTCTGCGACTGCAACGGAGGTCCTTGCATGGACGGTGGCTCTGAGATGGAGAACAGCCTTGTCGGTCTTTGCCGATACAGGAAGCATGATGGT
>Ga0079305_1001306_pt1 | contig 35019 bp, 31 predicted proteins | sample LMS_cellobiose_e_FD_79183 | JGI IMG/M metagenome (GOLD analysis project Ga0079305, IMG submission 79183) | Rumen-fistulated moose microbial communities from Alaska, USA - LMS_cellobiose_enrichment | ecosystem: Host-associated > Mammals > Digestive system > Stomach > Rumen fluid ... | reverse complement strand
CTATAAGCTCTGAAGGGTCAAGTCTTGTCATAGCCGAATTTACATACGGAACAGACATGAATTTTGCGACGCTCAACATGCGCGAAAAGATCGACCTTGTAAAAGCGTATCTCCCGGATTCTGCGTCTTCTCCCCTGGTTATGGCGCTCGATCCGAACGCCTCTCCCATAATACAGGCGTCCCTTTCAGGATCAGAAGATCTGGCGCAGCTTCAGGCGATCGCCGAAGACGTGTTCGCCCCGAGGCTTGAAAGGATAGACGGGGTCGCTTCGGTAAGCGTATCTGGCGGATATAAGAACAAAATAAACGTCTCGGTCAATACTGCTGCCATACAGGGATACGGCATGTCGATAAGCTATCTTTCGCAGATACTTGCGGCTGAAAACCTCTCCCTTCCATCGGGCCAGGTCCAGAACGGCGACAACACCCTTTCGATAAGGACGACGGGTGAATTTTCGTCGATAAACGACATAAGAAATCTCGTCATTCCCCTTCCGTCGGGCGGAACGGTGCTTCTCTCTGAGATCGCGAACGTCGATATGGCGGTCGCCGATCAGACAAGCATCGTCAAATTAAACGGGACGGAATGCATCAATATATCGATACAGAAACAGTCCGGAACAAATACCGTAAAAGTTGCGGAACAGATAAACAATGAGATCGCAAAAATCGCTCAAGAGTATCCTGCTTATCATCTCTCGGTGCTTCTGGATCAATCGGACTATATAAACCTTGCGATCGATTCCGTCGCCAACAATGCGATCCTCGGCGCGATACTGGCGATGTTCGTCTTATTCCTGTTCCTTCAAAATCTGCGCACAACAATGATAATCGGGATATCCATCCCGATGTCGATCGTGACGACGCTTGTGCTTCTCTATTTCACCAACGTCACATTGAATATAATGACTCTCGGCGGGCTTGCCCTCGGGGTGGGCATGATGGTCGACAACTCGATTGTCGTGCTCGAAAACATTTTTCGATACCGCGAAGAGGGGCATTCAAGGTTCGACAGCGCGCTTTTGGGTACTAAGGAGGTCGCTCTCGCGATCTCGGCGTCAACGCTGACAACGATCGCCGTTTTTCTGCCGATCGTATTTATCGAGGGGATAACGTCGACGCTTTTCCGTCAGCTTGCCCTGTCGATAACGATGTCGCTTGTCGCGTCGCTTGTCGTCGCGCTGACAATTGTTCCGCTGCTGTGCTACCGCATGCTGCCAAGGCGCAATCAAATGAACAGCGCAAAGACCGTCAAGCCGAAAAAGCGCATAATAAACGCCGTATCCTCCGGCGCCGAAAAAATCTTTTCTGTTTACAAAATGATCTTAAAGGCGGCTATCTCGCACAGGGTCCGCGCCGTTTTGATCGCTGTCATAATATTCTGCGCAAGCATCGCGTCGATGCTTGTCGTCGGAAGTGAATTTTTCCCGTCGACCGACCAGAGCATGATAACGATATCCGTTTCCCTTCCGAATGGAAGCGAGCTTGCGGATACCGACGCGATAACGAACGAGGTCGTGTCGAAGATCGAAGACATAGACGAGATCGAAGACATCTTTTCTTATGCCGGAAGCGGCAGCGTCATGATGCTCTCGACCGGAAACGAAACCTCATCCTCCATATATGTAAATCTTGTTCCCGTTGAAAAGCGCGACCGCGGCGCCGATGATATCGTCTCCGATATGAGAAGCAGGCTTATGACCATAGCCGGCGCTGAGATATCAGTATCCTCGGCGGGCACTATGGACATATCCGCACTTACGGGAAGCGCGATCAGCATCTCCGTGAGCGGCGACGACCTCGACGAACTTTCCCTGATCGCGCACGATCTGTCGTCAAAGATCAAAAACATCCCGGGTGTTACCGATATATCGTATGACCTTGAGGAGGAATATCCCGAGGTCCAGATATCCATCAACCGCCAGACCGCATCGCGTTTCGGCCTGACGGCGGCGCAGATATCGTCAAGCGTCAGCTCGCATCTTCAGGGCGTCACCGCGACGCGTTTCAAAATGAACGGCACGCAGATAGACGTCGATATCAAGGGTTCGGACACGGGCGGTGCCAGTATGGACAACCTCAAAAATATACCTGTGCAGACGGCGCTCGGCACGACTGTTCCGCTTGAGCTTGTCGCCGATATAGATATCGTCCTCGGCCCAAATTCGATCGTCAGGGTAAACCAGTCGCGGACGATCACCATATCCGGCGACGTTTCTGGCCGCGATGTAAGCTCTGTTAATGAGGATATAGAAAAACTTATCGATACTTTCCCCGTACCTGCGGGATACGCGATCGACATAGGCGGCGAAACCGCGGAGATCGAAAGCGCGTTTTCGGATCTTACCCTCGCGCTTATACTTTCGGTCGTGCTTGTGTTCGTTGTCCTCGCGTCACAGTTCGAATCCTTGCTGATCCCGTTCTCGATACTGCTTTCGATACCGCTCGGCTTCTCCGGCGGGTTCCTCGCGCTGTTCATATTTGGTATGCGTCTCAGCGTCATCGCGTTTTTGGGCATGATAATGCTGTCCGGTATCGTCGTCAATAACGCGATCGTTTTGATCGATTACATAAAAACGCGAAGAGAATCGGGAGAATCCCGTGACGTCGCGATCCTCAACGCCGGCCCGATACGTGTGCGCCCGGTACTTATGACGACGCTTACGACGATCCTCGGTCTTGTGCCCCTGTCTTACGGCGTCGGCAACGGGAGAGAGCTGCTCGCTCCCATGGCTGTGTTCATTATAGGCGGGCTCTCGCTTTCGACGGTACTTACCCTCGTATTTATCCCGGTCGCCTATTCGATCATCGATGATATATCGGTAAAATTCAAAGGCTGGTTCGGGCGAAAGCCCCCTGTCTCTCCATCTCAGGAGACGCCGGATCAACAGGAGGCCGTTGACGCTTCCGCATACGACGGCAATACGACATCGTGAAAAGTATATAAAAACATCGGGGACGGTTTTTAGCAGCCGTCCCCGTTTTTATGTTTTATATATGTTTCCAAACCCCTCTCCGATCACTCTTGCCGATGGGATGGAGATCGTGAAAGCATCCCTGTCGTATTCGTCAAGGATCTTGTAAAATGCCCCCTCCTGCTGTTTTTTTATCGCGCACATAACGATTTTTATATCCTTTCCGCTATATGCGCCGGCGCCGTTTAAAAGTGTGACCCCCCTGCAAAGCGAATTTTGGATGGCATCGGAAATCTCAGAATGTTTATTTGATACGACTATTACAAGATTTGAGCTTTCGACGCCGTGTAAAAGTGCGTCGATAGAGATACTGGACACATATATCGCCGCGGCGGCATAAAGCGCGCGATTTATATCTCTTACCGCGACCGCCGACAGCGCAACGATCGCGATGTCGATATATAAAAGCATGCGCCCTGTCCTGATATGCGGGAAAGACAGCCTTACAAGCTTTGCAAGGGTGTCGCTTCCTCCCGTGGTAGCCCCGCGGGAGAACACCATCGCAAGCCCTGCCCCCATGACGGCGCCGCCGTATATCGACGCAAGAAGAAGATCATCGGTAAATTCGGGGGCACCCTCCATCACATCTATCAAAAGCGAACTTGCGATCGCCGAGTACAGCGTCATCCTGAGATATCCCCGTCCAAGCTTTTTATAGCTTACGATAAAAAGCGGGATGTTCAAAACGATAACGCATGCCCCGACGGGTATGCCGGTGAAATGATTTATTATAAGCGCGATCCCCGACGCCCCGCCCGGGGATATGAAATTGGGATACATGAACATCTTAAATGCCAGCGCGAATAAGAAACATCCCGCTGTTATCACTGCAAAATCGACCATGTCGCTCTTTTTCATCAGATCAACCCTTTACCGTTTGCCTTATTTTATGCAAAAAGCGCAAAGGCCATTCTTTTTGAATATCCGGCTTGATAAGCCTTTCTTTTTCGTATATAATTTTTTAAACTTAAAATGCCGATTTTATCCAAGAGGAGTTTTTATGAAAATATGAGGATGCGAAAAAAGAAAAATCTTATACCGCGCCTTGAAAAATGCGCGGCGCTGATGATAGAGGACCCGTCCCTTCTCTCCGGTAAGTGGCGCGAGCATTTCGGCGCGCCCGCAAACGCCGCTTTTTACGTCGAATTCGGGTGCGGCAAGGGGCAGTTTATAACGCAGATGGCGAAAAATCATCCGGATGCCGTGTTTGTCGCGGTGGAAAAGGAAAAAGGCGCGCTTGTGATGGCCCTTGAAAAGGCGATGGAGATGGGGCTTTCCAACCTTTTATTCATATCCGGCGACGTGTCCTGCGCTGAAAGTTTTTTCCGCCCTGACGAAGTCGACAGGATATACATCAATTTTTGTGACCCATGGCCGCCGAAACGCAGCGCAAAAAGGCGGCTCACGCACAGGAACTTTCTCTCGATCTACGATAAAATATTAAAGCCCGGCGGGGAGATATTTTTCAAGACAGACAACCAGAACCTGTTCTCGTTTTCCCTTCTTGAGATGCAGGAGTTCGGATTTTCCCTGAGGATGATAACTTTCGACCTGCATAGAGACAGCACCCACAATATAATGACTGAGTACGAGGAAAAATTTTCATCTCAGGGCTTTCGCATATGCCGGCTTGAAGCGATAAAGCCTGTGACAAAATAAAAAAACAGCGGATACCGTTTTTTCGGTATCCGCTGTATTCTTTCTAAAATCAAAGGGCTGCCTTTGCTTTTTCAACAAGCGCTCCGAATGCGTCGATATCGCTTACCGCGATCTCGGAAAGCATCTTGCGGTTGACGTTTATACCGGCCTTTTTAAGCCCGTTCATAAAACGAGAGTAGTTGATATCGAACTGCGCGCACGCAGCAGAGATCCTTGTGATCCACAACCTTCTGAAATCGCGTTTTTTAAGCCTGCGTCCAACATACGCATACTTGAGCGATTTCATGACCTGCTGATTTGCAACCTTAAAATTGTGCGATTTATTTCCCCAATAGCCGCTGGCCATTTTTATGATCTTTTTTCTTCTTTTGCGCGTCATCATTGCGCCTTTAACTCTTGCCATTTCAAAAAGTCCTCCTTACGTATTGTTTTTTTCTTATGCGTACGGGATCAAGCGTTTTACCTGCGCGACGTTTGTCACATCGGCGTATCCGGCCTTTCTCAGACCTCTCTTACGCTTGGTCGACTTTTTGGTCAAAATATGGCGGCGACCCACATGAGAACGCTTTATCTTGCCGTTTTTGGTCATCTTAAACCTTTTTGACGCACCGCTATGCGTTTTGATCTTGCCCATTATGGAAAATCTCCTCTCCTATGATTTACTGTTTGTTAGGCAAAGCCTTTTTTGGTGTTAAAAACATAAGCATCTGCCGCCCCTCAAGCTTCGGCTGTTTTTCAAGGCTGCCGTTCTCTGCGCACGCCTCGGCAAATTTTTTCAGAAGATCTTCGCCGATGGATGTGTGCGCCATCTCCCTTCCGCGGAAACGCACTGCAACCTTTACCTTATCGCCATCTTGTAAGAAGCGGATCGCATTTCTGGCTTTTACATTGAAATCGTGCACATCAATGCCCGGCGAAAGTCGAATCTCTTTTATGTCCATAACCTTCTGGTTCTTACGGACTTCCTTTTCTTTTTTCGCCTGTTCGAAACGGAACTTGCCGTAATCCATGATCCTGCACACAGGCGGGTTCGCCTGCGGCGCGATCTTGACAAAATCAAGCCCCTTCTGCATCGCCAGCTCATATGCTTCCTTGCTTGACATTATACCGAGCTGCGATCCATCCGCATCTATGAGCCTAACTTCTTTGTCCCGAATCTCTTCATTGATCTGATGATCCATGCTGCTAATACCAAAACACCTCCAAATTACAAAAAACGGGCGGTCTTAAAACCGCCCGAAAACAAACCAAAGACAAACGGCAATATCGCCGCTTAGCTCTGCAATGTTGACCCCTTCGCTGAAACCGCTTGGGGTGAGGACGGTTCAAGTCCTTCTCTATTTTGCTGTTTGATTATAACAGAAACTTTTTTCTGTGTCAACACTATTTTGCTCTTGCGCTTTCCATTGCACTTTCCGTATCAAGTCCCTTTGCTATATCATACGTCGGCTGCGCTTTCTGCGCGTTCTTTTTGTCGCGAAGCTGCCCTATCGTAAACACCGCAAGCGCCGCGAAAATGCACGAAAACGTAACCACGTGCGTGACCGTGAACGCCTCTTTATAAATAAACACGCCTATCATCGTCTGAAGTATGGGGCCTATATAGCTCACTATTCCGTATATGACAAGGTCAAGCCTTGCCTGAGACGCCATCATAAGCACAAGCGGCAAAAGGCTTACCGCACCGACAAGAAGAACAAGAACTTTTATCCCCGTGCTTTCAGCTGTCATCGCAAGACCGCCTGTCGCCGATACGTAAATAAGATACGCGATCGCAAGCGGAGACGTGGTCAAAGCTTCAAGGCATACCCCCGCGAGAGGCTGCGCCTTCGCCTTCTTTTTCATGGCGGCGTATGCGCCGCCCGTCGTCGCCATGGTTATCGCAACAAACGGGAAATGCCCGTAATTTATCACCATATATATAACCCCGAACGCCGCGATGGCGAATGACGCCGCGGTAAATCCGCTCGGTCTTTCTCTGAAAAACAGGACCCCTATAACCGCGACCATGAACGGCGTCATAAGCTGCGCGAGGGCGCATTCAAGAATAAATCCGTTTGCCACGCCCCAGATGTAGCAGCCCCAGTTTGTCGCGATGAACAGCCCCGCAAACGCGATGAACATCATTCTTTTAGGCTCTCTCAGACATTCTTTCGCATACGCAAGTTTTTTCGTGATCGCCAGTATGATAAAGCCTGTTATCGCGGTGAAAATGATGCGCATCGCAAGTATCTCGTACTGCGGAACATTTTTCAGCGCTTTCCAGTAAAAAACGAATGCCGCAAAAACCACATTTGAAAGTATACAGAAAAATATTCCACTTTTTTTATTTTTTTCGTCCATGACGCTACCCCTTTATCTCATTAACATTAGAAGCCGGCTCTTGATTTTTCTTCATCTTTTTTATTTGACCTGCCGTGAATATCGCGAGCGCGATTATAACGCTTGTAAGCGCGACCGCGTGGAACGCGGTGAATTCTTCTTTATACACCAGCACCCCGATAAGCATCTGCAAAGTCGGCGTCAGATAAGTTATCATGCCGAACGCGATCATGCTGATCTTCTTCTGCGCGACCATCGAAAGCGCAAGCGGCACGACCGTTATAACGCCCGCCAGCAAAACGAGAAATACTATTACCGGCGGCGAATTTACCGTAACGCTTTTTCCCGCCGCCCACAGATATATGAAATACCCAAGCGCCAGCGGCGATGCGGCAAGCGATTCCATGAATACGCCCACCATCGGATCCGCGCCGATCTTTTTCTTGATCGTAAGATACCCGGAATAAGTCGCCATGAGTATTATCCCGACTATCGGGATCCTGCCGTAGCTTACAGACATGTACACAACGCCCGCCAGTGCGAAGAAAAGCGACGCAATTATATATTTATCCATTTTTTCCTTAAAGAACACTACCCCGCAAAGCGCCGTGAAGATCGGCATCATGAAATATCCCATCGAACATTCCACGACGAAATTGTTGCTAACTCCCCAGATGTACGTGCCCCAGTTGAGCGATACGAGCACCCCTGCACCGAGGATCGTTAAAAGTTTCCTGCCGTCTTTGAAAAACGGCTTTACTCCGCCGAACTTTTTTGTGATCAGAAGCGCCAGTGCGCACGTCACCGTCGACATGAATATGCGAAACGCAAGCGTTTCATAAGCCGGAACGACTTTGATCGCTTTCCAGTAAAACACAAATATGCCGTATAATGTCTGTGCGATGCCAGCGATCAGATATCCCGCCGCCTCGCTTCTTTTATTCTGTTCCAATACGGTCTCCCCCACATTGCAAGACGCTTTTCCTTATCTTTCAGCAAGACTTTCCCGGTTTTCTTCCGAAATCGCATTCCCTGCTTTTTCGGAGGCCGACAGCCTTTTCTTTTGCCCGAAAGTGTAGATCGCGATCCCTATGGAAACGCTTATTATCGCGACGGCATGCGTCGCCGTCATCTCTTCTTTATATACAAGCACCCCTATCAGGGTCTGCGTAAGCGGCATTATATAGGTCAAAAGCCCAAGCGTTATCATGCTTATTTTTTTCTGCGCGATCATAAGTATAAGCTGCGGCGTCACATTGAAAAAACCCGCAAGCAGCGCAAGCGTTATTATCCCGCCGCTCTGTGATGACAGCGTCAGCGTCCCCGCTGAGAAGGTGTATATTAGATACGCTATCGCAAATGGCACATCCACGACGCTTTCAAGAAGCATCCCGACGTATGCGTCTGCATTCGCCTTTTTCTTGACCGAGTAATAGATAAGGCAGCACACCGCCATAATAAGTGATATGACCGGCGGCTTCCCGTAGCTTACCGTCATATATATAATGCTGAAAAGCGCGAGCGCAAACGCAAATATAGTATACCTGTCGACTTTTTCTTTGAATATGACAGCGCCCGCCATCGAAACAAACAGGGGCCCGACAAACATCCCGATAGACAGTTCAATGACGTATCCGTTCATCGTTCCCCATATAGTCGTATACCAGCTTACGAAAAGAAGCGGCCCCAGCGCCAAAAGCCACACAAGCGACTTTTTGTTTTTCAGCTGGTCGCGCAAAATCCCCATTTTTTTGAGCGCCGCAAGATATATAATATTTATTATAAAGCTTGTGGCGATCCTGACCGCAAGCATGTCGACCGCGGAAACGCTTTTAAGCGTTTTCCAATAAAAAGTTAGAAGTCCGAACCATAAATTCCCGGCGACGGTAAGCAGCACCCCGCCGGTCTTGATTTGTTTTTCCGTTTCCATCTAAACGCTATTCCCCGCTATCCGGCAGGTCCGATACCGGAACCGCCTGTTTTTCCCCCGCGGTCAACGCCTGTTCAGCGGCCTTGCTTTTTTTAACAAGCCCGATCGAGTATATCAAAAGCGCGATCGCAGCGCAGACCAACGCGCAAATATGCCCCGGCATAAGTTTTTCTCCTATGACCAAAACGGTTATCGAGCCCTGCACTATCGGTGTGAGATACCCGATCAAGGCGAACGATATCATGTCGATCTTCCTCTGTCCTGTAAAAATGAAGATCATAGGCACAGTGTTTATGACCCCTATCAAAAGCACAAGCACGACGATGCCCTGCGGCTGCTGCAAGAATCCCAGCTGCCCTGAGGACACCGACTGCCATATCAAAAACGCTATCATAAAAGGCACCAGCCCCGACAGCTCGACAAACTGTCCGACAAACGGATTCGGCGAGACCTTGCGCCTGACCGAGAAAAATATCGGATTGACAATCGCGACGAATACCGCCAGCACCGGGAATCTTCCATACAAAATAGTCATCGCCAGGATCCCTATCGCGGCAACGACAAGCGCCGATATAATATATTTGTCGGCTTTCTCTTTGAAAAAGATCATTCCGCAGCATGCCGTACCGATCGGCACGATAAAAAAGCCTATCCCGTTTTCTATAAGGTAATTATTTTGAACCGCCCATATGTAAGCACCCCAGCTTGACACGATGCACACGCCGCCAAGCAACATGAAAAGATATGTCTTTATGTTTTTAAAATATGCGACAGCCTCTTTCCATTTTCCCAAAATGACCGCAACTATTCCCGCTGTCAGACAGCACATTATGATCCGCATTGCCAAAAGTTCGTTCTGCGGCACATCGCGCACCATTCTCCAGTATAAAACCAAGCTGCCCATTATAACGTTTCCGATAACCTCTATGATCAAACCTATCTTCCGATCCTTTGGATTGTTCTCCACAAGTCCCCCTCCTATTGCAAAGTTTTTCACATACGGTATTATTTTAACACACACATTTTCATATTAAAAGATATAAAAGCGAATAAAACCATTTATCTTTTTTATGGGTCTTGTTTTGTCGTCTTTTCGATTTTTTATAATATAAGAAATGGTTGTAAAATATCCTTATATGCGCTATTCTATAAGTATAAAGCAGCTTAATATGCACAATATATATATTGATAAAACGAGGTGCGGTCAATGGATGAATTTGGAAACGATTTCATGGTTCTGACTGATGAAAATGGCAATGAGGTAGAGCTGGAACTTCTCGACTCTCTTGAAAGCGACGGGAAATTATATCTCGCGTTTGCGGATGCGCATGCAGCGCTTGAAGAGCCGTGTGAACTTATCGTTCTGAGGCAGGAGACCGATGAGGAAAGCGGAGAGGAAATTCTCGTGTCTCTTGACGATGACGACGAGTACGATGAGATTTTTTCAATATTTGTCGAGCGGCTGGAAGCCCTTGAAGATGAAGAGGAAGACGACGACATAGAGCAATAAACATATCGGCTGTTTTTTCGCCCTGCCAGGTGCGTGCTCGAAGCTTATTATTAACCCACAATTAGTAATATGGTAATCCGCCCGTTTGCGGTGAATTGCAGGCCTCCCGGTGTCGCCGGATGTTGGAAGCAGAGAAACCGCGAAGAGGATATCCACCTGCATAAAGGCAGGTTATTAATCGGATCGACACGGCCACGTGGGGCTTTTAAAAATATATCGGGCGGCGCTGTTTGCCGCCCGTTTTTTATATTTCGCGCTCATATTTCCCACATAATGGAGGGGTATAATGGATCCGTATCTTATAAGGACGAGCATGCTTTTACCTGACGATGCCATGGTCCGCCTGTCAAAGGCGCACGTGCTGGTCGTCGGGATAGGCGGGGTCGGCGGCATTTGCGCAGAGGCGCTTGTGCGCGCCGGCATCGGTGAGATCTCCGTCGTCGACAACGACACGATTTCTGAAAGCAATATAAACAGGCAGGTCTTTGCCCTGAGATCGACCGTCGGCATGAAAAAGGTCGACGCGGCAAGATCCCGCCTTCTCGACATAAACCCGGCTTTGTCGTTTCACGCATTCCCTCTGTTTTTCAGTGAGGAGACAAGCGGCGACATATTCTCCGCAAAATACGATTATGTGGTCGATGCGATCGACACGGTAAGCGCAAAGCTTCACCTTGTAGAAACGGCTATAAACAAAGATGTGCCGATAATATCGGCGCTCGGCACGGGGAACAAACTGCATCCCGCCAAATTCAAGATCGGCGATATATCCGAAACAACGTGCTGCCCCCTTGCAAGGGTGATGCGCCGCGAGCTTAAGCACCGGGGCATCCTTCATCACCGCGTGCTCTGGAGCGACGAGGAGCCGCTTGTCCCAGCGCCGCTCGAAAAGCCGGAAAAAGGCCGACGCGCGGTGCCGGGGTCCGTGTCATGGGTGCCGCCGTGCGCGGGGCTTATGATCGCCGGAGACGTTGTGCTTTCACTTTTGAAGATCAAATAAAAAACAGCGTTTGGAATTTGGGCGGGCGCGTTTGAGATCAGACTGTCCTTTTGCGCGGGTGATTTTATCACCCGCGTTTTTACATTTTTACGGCTTTTTCAGGGAAACATATTTTTGAGGTGAAAGGATATTGAAACGATATGCCAAATTTGCGGTATGCGGCGCTTGCGCGGGTCTTGCAAACGGCTTTTTCGGCGCAGGCGGCGGTCTTTTTCTCATCCCTCTGTTCATTCGCTGGTGCGGCCTTACAGAGGAAAAAGCTTTTCCGACATCTGTCTTTGTTATATTCCCGCTTTGCGTCGTTTCGGCGGCGATCTACTTTGCGAACGGCGCGATAGATTTTGTTTTCGCCCTGCCGTATTTTATAGGCGGATTTTCCGGCGGGATAGTCGGCGGAAAATATTTTAAAAAGATCCCGGCGGGCGCCCTTCGGCGTGTTTTTGGCGCGCTCATACTGTACGGTGGGATAAAGGCGGCGTTTTTTTTATGACATTTTTACTGGCGCTTTCGGCGGGCTTTATCGCCGGGGCGATAAGCGGCATGGGTGTGGGCGGGGGCACCCTGCTCGTCATATATCTCACATTCATATGCGGCGTATCGCAGATCGAATCCCAAGGGATAAATCTCATATATTTTTTATTCTGCGCGGCGCCCGCCCTTGTGTTCCACATAAAAAACAGTCTTGTGGAAATAAAGCCCGCGCTGTTCTCCATAGCCTCCGGCGTTGTCGCCGCCGCGGCGGGTTCTTTTCTCGCATCGTACATTGCCGTATCGACATTAAGGCGTTTTTTCGGCGCGCTTCTCATATATATCGGCATAAAAGAACTTTTCTTTAGGGAAAAGCCCGCCGAAAAAGGGCGCGCGGATTAGACGGATGGAAGATCCTAAAAACTGATACCCGCAGACCAAAAAGCTCCGGGAATATTAAAGTGTTTCCGGAGTTTTTTATTGATAACTATGTTTTTTTATTTTAAAAAACTGCCCCAACCGGAAAAAACGAGACTTTGGTTTAAGCCTTGATTTGCATGCTCTAAGGGCAGGCTGTGATCTTTATCCGCGCTTTGAATTTTTATGGTCCAAATAGCTTTGAAGTATTATCGACGCTGCGACAGCGTCGACCCTTTCCCTTTGTTTTTTTCTCTTCTTGCCCGCGTCGCTTAAAATTCTCGATGCGGTCACCGTCGTCCCTCTTTCATCCCAAAGGACGACCGGTATATCGACAAGCGCGCGAATTTTTTCGGCAAATTCTTCACTTTTTTGCGCCCTGTCCCCGCTTGTCGCATCCATGTTTATCGGATGTCCGACAACTATTTCATCCGCCTTTTCAAGCCTTGAAATATCCGCTATCCTTTTCGCGAGCCGGTCTTTGTCCCATTCCTCTATCGTCTCGGCCCTTCCCGACAGAAAGCCCGTAACATCCGACACCGCGATGCCGGTCCGCGCATCGCCGAGATCCACGCCTATAATTACCAAAGAGTTATCACCCTTTCCCTTCAGCTCTATTTGTGATATTTCCCGCCGGAGGATATCATAAATGCCCGATAGATCTGCTCAAGGATCATGACGCGCGCCAGATGATGCGGGAACGTCATCCTCGACATAGAAAGCCGCATGTCCGCAGACGCCTTTATCCTTTCATCAAGGCCGTTTGACCCGCCTATAACGAATGTGATGCGCGACATCCCGCGCAGCTGTATTTCCGACAGTTTGTCTGACAAGGCGTCGCTTTCAAGCATATCCCCCTCTATACAAAGCGCTATCTTGTAATTTGCGTTTTCAAGCGCTTCCTCTATCCTTGCCGCTTCTTTTTTTAGCGCCGCAGATATATTGGCGTCTGACGGCGATTCCGGAAGTTTTTCTTCGGATATCTCCGTTATCTCTATTTTCGCCATCGGCGATAGGCGCTTTATGTACTCCGCTGCAGCGTCGATATAGAATTTCTCGCGCATTTTCCCAACGCACACAAGCCTTATATTTACCATACATTTTGTCCCTCTGTCAAAGCATTATCGGCGCCGTTATCTCCCTTCTCATCGCAACGGACAGCCGTATTTCTTTTGTGCAATCTTCACCCAGGCTTTCGTCTATCTCACGCATTACGGTGTCTAACGCGCGTCTTGCGGTGTTGTTGTGCTCGCTTAAATGGCTTAAAAGGATCTTTTTTGCGCCTTTGGGGATAAGTTTCGCAACTGTCTTCGCGCATGCGTCGTTTGAAAGGTGCCCCCTGTCGCAGATTATGCGCCTTTTTAAATAATACGGATACTCCCCGTTTATCAGCATATCCACATCGTGGTTCGATTCTATCACCAAAAGCTCGGATCCAGACAGGATCTCCACCGTTTCTTCCGGGACGATGCCGAGGTCCGTCGCGACCGCGCATCTCAAACGTCCCGTGTCAAATATGTATCCGACGCTGTCCCGCGCATCGTGCGATGTAGGAAAGCTTTTTACCCCTATATCGCCGATCCCGAATTCATCCCCGCTTTCAAACGGGATGATTTTGTCCTCAATCTCCGGAATGTAAAACGAGACTTCTTTCGCCGTCCCGTAAGACATGTATATCGGGACATCCATGCCCTTTGTCAGCACCTTCAGCGCCGAAATATGATCGCTGTGCTCGTGAGTTATCAGTATCGCGTCGATCTTGTCCGCGGTCACTTCCAATTTGCAAAGCGCCCTGTTTATATTTCTCGCCGATGTCCCCGCATCTATCAATATTTTTGTGTTTTTCACTTCCAAAAGCGCGCTGTTCCCGCTCGATCCGCTCGATATTTGACAAAATCGTTCCAATCGATACCACCCTGTATCCCGTATTTCAAAAACCAACGCAAATTCCAAAAAGATCTCTTCTCTTTTTGAAATTTGCGTCTATCACAAATCTTACAGTGCCTCCCGCATGGTGTCAGGATCCGGCACTTCTATTTTTTTGATGTCAGCCCCTAAGGAAGTGAGCTTTTCGACTATCTCTTCATATCCGCGTTCGATATGCGATATATCTTCAACGACAGTCACGCCCTTCGCCGCGAGCCCGGCGATGACAAGCGCGGCCCCCGCGCGAAGATCGCACGCCCTTATCGGCGCGCCCATGAGATGATCCACCCCTTCTACAATGGCGACCTTGCCGTCAACGCTTATCTTGGCGCCCATCCTCTTGAGCTCGTCAACGTAGCGGTACCTGTTGCTCCACACCCCTTCTGTCACGATGCTCGTGCCGTTCGCAAGGCTCAGCGCCACCGTCAGCTGCGGCTGCATATCTGTCGGGAAGCCCGGATAAGGCAGGGTCTTTATATTCGTCCTCTCAAGGGGTTTATATCTTCTCACCCTCACCGCGTCGTCGAATTCCTCAATTTCTACGCCCATCTCGACAAGCTTTGCCGTGATGCACTCTAAGTGCTTTGGTATTACGTTTTTAATGAGCACGTTCCCCCCGGCTGCGGCGACAGCCGCCATGTATGTGCCCGCCTCTATCTGATCGGGGATTATGGAATACATCCCACCCCTGAGGTTTTCGACCCCGCGGATCTTTATGACATCCGTGCCCGCGCCCTTTATGTCCGCTCCCAGTGAATTCAAAAAGTTTGCCACATCGACGATGTGCGGTTCTTTCGCGGCGTTCTCAAGCACGGTCTGTCCGGCTGCGCGTGCCGCGGCAAGCATGATGTTTATCGTCGCCCCGACCGATACTACGTCAAAATATACGTTTGCGCCGGAAAGCCCGTTCGGCGCATCCGCATGTATGATGCCGTTTTTTATCTCAACTGTCGCGCCGAGCGCCTCGAACCCCTTGACATGCTGGTCGATCGGCCTGACGCCGAAATCGCACCCGCCCGGGAGAGCCACTTCCGCATGATTGTACTTACCCAAAAGCGCGCCGATCAGATAATACGAAGCGCGTATCTTGCGAATAAGGTCATACGGCGCCCTGACGTTCCTGATTTTCGACGCATCTATCTCAATCGTTGTCGCATTGATCACTCTGATCTTTGCGCCAAGTTCTTCCAATATCTCAAGTTGAAGGGTGACATCATTTATCTTGGGGACATTTTCTATCCTGCACGGCCCGTCGGCCATAACGGCCGCCGGAATTATAGCAACTGCGGCGTTTTTCGCGCCGCTTATCGTCACATCCCCGCAAAGCGGTTTCCCGCCGTTTATCTTGTATTGAAACAAAAACATCGTCTCCCTGTCGAAAAATGTTTTGTGCAAGCAAATTTTTTTATTATATCTTTTTTATTGTATCATAAGCACATTCAAAAATCAAAACATTATTATCCTGACGAAGGCTCCCCTGTCGTCATATCGAAGTAGTAATATCCTTCTTGGGTCTCAACTTCCCACGTCGGCATAACGCGAAGTTTCCCGCCTGTCGCGGCGTTCATGTAATAGCCCTGCTTTATCCCGGTCACCGTCACCGCACTGTCCGATCCTTTGAAGAACTCCGTTATATCCAGAACTAATTCATACGCCGTTTTCACCCGCATGTCAAGCGCATTTTTTCTGCCGACCGCACATCGACCGTCTATTTTGACTGCTCTTCCCGCAATTTCGATTTTCACTTCCGAATTAAAAACCGGGATATTGTCGATGTACTGCTTATATCCAAACGGATCCGCAGGGTCAGTCTGATTGAGCGACAGCCGCGACCTATCTATTTTTTTGATCAGGTTTTTCGAGATGTCCTCATCGCTTTGATTATCGCTTTTATCGTGCAGCATCGATATCTCAAAGATCCCGCCGGGGCGCGCCGTCGCAACGTTGCCGCCGCTGATATAGTTGAAAACCCCCGCGCTTTCCTCGACCATGTTCGATGCGCCTATCACCATCTCTATGACCTCTCCGCTCGTTATCTCGTCTGTCATGACTTCAAAAGCGGAAAGTTTTCTGTTTTCTTTCGGGATGGTTTTCTTTTCTATGTATACCCCTTTTTTCTCGGCGATATCCAACGCATCCGAAATCGCCGAATCATATTTTTGGATATATATGTCTCTTATGACAAAAAGGTTTACGGCAAGCGCCACGTCAATGGCTATAAAAAGCGCGATCAGTATCGTTTTTACGCGGCGCCACTCCATTTTTCTCACCTCTCATCCTTTGATCTTTCAAACTTTGGCATACCATACGGGATATATTTCACCGCTGTTTTCATCGAAATATCTTATAAACATTGGCGATGATTTTTTCGCCGCCGCTGCGGCCTGTTTCTGCGGCATCAGATATCCCGCCGTTTCGATTTTTTCATATCTGTACAGCATGATCTTTGCATATACGATCGACGAGTTTTGTATTTCAAACACCGCAAATGCTTCTTCATTTTCCAGCATCACCGATATCCCGTCGACACGGCGTCCGAACCTAACCGTATACATATCCTTATCCGGATCGTACATGATGTCCCTAAAGAAAAAATCTCCGTCGCCGCCTATAAGTTTTGAAGCCCTGTCGGTTATATCGCGCACCGCCTCGATGACCTTTATCTCCGTTTCCGTCCTTTCCTCCAGCGGCGACAGCCCCGCGACCTTTATCCCCGCCGAATCGGCGCCGGCGCGATATTCGACCTGCGTGTCATTCTTGATGCTCACCGTGCTTTCATTCGAAACAAATACATTCGTCCCCATGGACGTTGTATAGCTTTTTGTTATATATGGATTATATCCAAAGGTTTCCAAAATTATTTTTTGTTCTTCTGATCCTTCCTCGAATTTAAGCTTCGCCCTTTTAAGCTTGTTGATGCGCGGCGCCTCTGTATAAATCAGCGTGTCGGGCGACAAATGCTCAAATCCGTCGCCCGATAGCGCCGCGAATTTTCCGTTCCCTTTGAAATTTCCGATACTGGCGCTGAGATCCTGCGGTTTTATATCGGTCATATACGAAAAGGCTTCTCCCGGAGTCTTGCTCCTGAAATACATTTTTATCCCGCCCTGGTACTCCGAAAGGATTATCGATTCTGCGCTTCCCCAGATGGCTGCGTCTTCAACGCCCAGCCACGCCGCAAGAGCCATAAACGGTACGGCGTTTTCATAAGAAAGATAAACGACCTTCTTCGAAAGACTTTTCTCGTAATCTTCATCGCTTTCCGTTTTCAGATCGCGGGCCGATTCAAGCGCCGCAGCGAAAAGCGGCGACAGATCTGAATATGTTTTCTTTATCGTCTCTTCATCAAATGCCGTTATATAAAGATTTGCCCCGTCTCCTAATGCGACAGAGCGCGGATATACCGCGGTCTTTGCCTCAACCGATGTATGCTGTATTTCGCTTTTTCCGTTCAGTTTCTCGATTGCAAGCGCGACAAGACTGTCCGGAAGGTCCCTGCCCTGCGCTTTCCAGACGCCCCAGACAAGCGTGCTGTATATGAGTTCGATCATTATCAAAAACAGCACGCACAACATGACGTTTTTTATTGTTTCACGCGTTTTCATACGCTACCGTCTTTCTCCGACGAGTCTATCGGCAGGATTATCATAACCTTTGTCCCTGACCCGAACACGCTTTCGATTTCTATTTCGCCGTTATGCTGCTGAACGATCTCCCTTGCTATCGCAAGCCCAAGGCCCGTTCCGCCGAACTCGCGTGAACGGGCTTTGTCCACCCTGTAAAAACGTTCGAATATGCGCGGCATATCGCTTTCGGGTATGCCTATGCCGTTGTCTTCTACGCATATCTCGATTTTTTTGTCGTCATATCTTCTCGCGGAAAGGACTATATTACCGCCGTTCGGTGTGTATTTAACGGCGTTCCCGAGGATGTTTACAACGACCTGCTCCATCCTTGTGCGGTCCACCTTGACCATCGGAAGGTCTTCTTCCACCTCAAGTCTCAAGGTATGTCCGTGGTTCCGCGCATCGATCAATATCGCGTTGTATGCGCCGGTCAAAAGTGATTTTACAGACACTTCCGACAACGAAAGCTCGGCTTTCCCGTAATCTATCTTGGATAAAGTCAAAAGGTCTTTGACGATCCTTGTCATCCTGTTCGATTCATTCAGGATTATTTCCAAAAACTGCTCTCTCGTTTCATCGGGAAGGTCGCGCCCGTCGTCTATGATCGTTTCGACATAGCTTTTTATATTCGTAAGCGGAGTCCTGAGTTCATGCGAGACATTGGCGACAAATTCCCGTCTAAGCTCGTCGAGCTTCGTCTCCTCGGTTATATCGCGTATAACGGCCATCACCCCGCGCTCGCTGTCGGATATGCCGAAAGGCGCGAAAAATATTTTCAAATTCCTCCCGTTTTGCTCGTAATCGACCTCTATGAACCCTTTGTTCTTGTCCACTTCCTCATCGGGAAGTTTTATCCCGTCAAATATATCCGAAAAGCCCAGCCCCTTGGCGTCTTCTATATTCAGCATCTCCTGAGCCGCCGGATTGATCTGCAGAAGTTTCCCGTCGCGCATGAACGCTATGACACCGTCAGCCATATGTAAAAACAGCGTATTAAGCTTGTCCCGCTCCCCTTCTATCTCCTCAAGCGTCCCTTTAAGGATCCCGGCCATTTCGTTGAATGTGCGCGTCAGCGTGCCTATTTCATCATTCGAATGTTCCTTGAGCTCGTAATCGAAATCCCCCGCCGCAATCGCCTGGGCGCCGCGCGTAAGGTCTTCTATCGGCGTCGTTATCGTCTTTGACAGGATTATGCTGAGCAATATCGCGACAACAAGCCCGAACATCATCGCCTGAACGGTTATCGCTAAAAGTATCCACGTCAGTTCGTTAAGTTCCTGCTTCGAATCCTTGACGTATACGATAAGCGCCCTGTCCCCGGATATCGGGATCGCGACATCGAAACACCGGTCTACAACGTTTATGCTGTCTCCGACGCGGCCTTCCATCGCGGAAATAATATTCGGGGTCCTTTCAAGGCCGCTTCCAAGCGCCTCGTTCGATCCCGCGAGAAAATCACCGGTCTCCCCGTCGAGTATGTAAAAGTCGCGATACGCGTCGATCCCCAGCGCGCTGCTGTAAGCGGACAAGACATCCCGCACGTTTTGGGCGGCCATATCCCCTCCGCTGTTCGCATTCTGCAGTGTGACGATAAAATCGGTCGTAAACACCGTTGTCATCTGGGACTTGAACTCGTCGATATTAGACGATGTCACGCTGTTTATAAGAAAAATGCCGACCGCCGCCATAACAAGCAGTATGAGAAGCACCAGTATCAACACTAATTTTAAATGCAGACTTTTTACCATAACGATCAGACCCTCACTGCATCACGATGTAATATCCAATACCCCTTTTGGTTATTATGTGTTTCGGTTCGGCCGGATTGTCCTCGATCTTTTCACGCAGCCTGCATATCGCAACGTCGACCGACCTTAAATCGTCATAATATTCGTACCCCCACACCTTTTCCATCAGGCTTTCTCTGGATACGATCGCTCCCGGTTCTTTCGCGAGGAAGCATATTATCTCATATTCGCGGTTCGTAAGATCGAGGATCCTCCCGTCTTTCGAAACCTCGTATTTTTCGTGATTTATGCTTATGCCCTGTTTTGTCTCTCCTAAGTCCGCTCCCTTTGTCTCTTCCCTGTCCGTCGTCCGCGGCATGCGCCTTGTATTCGCGTGTATACGCGCGACAAGTTCGCGCATGGAAAATGGTTTTGTCATATAATCGTCTGCGCCGACCTCAAGCCCGAAAATCTTGTCCGTTTCTTCTTCTCTCGCGGTAAGCATAATTATGGGAACTTCGCTTTTCTTTCTTATTCGTTTGCAAACCTCGAATCCGTCCATGCCCGGAAGCATTATATCTAAAAGTATGATATCGGGATCTTCCGAAAGCGCCATCTCATGGCCTTTTTTCCCGTCGTATGCACATATTATCTCAAATCCTTCGCGTTTCAAATTGAATGCGATGATATCGGAAATGGCCTTTTCGTCTTCAACCACAAGAACTTTACAGCTCATAGCACAATCCTCCTCAAAATCCCAATGTCGGTGCAAATTCAAATCTCCATCCGCTGCGCCGCCATGAAAAACGCGGCGATCGTCTTCGCGTCGCATATCTCGCCGGAGTTTATCATATCTCTCATTTTGCCGACAGGCACCTTCTCGACCTCGACCTCTTCCCCATCGTCCGGCGCGGGAGCGCCCCAATTTAGACCCGACGCAAAATAAAGATGTATCTTTTCATCCATTATCCCCGGCGACGGATATATGTATCCCAGATATTCAAATTTTTCGGGGGTGATCCCTGTCTCTTCGCGAAGCTCGCGAAGCCCGCATTCCTCATGTTCTTCCCCTTTGTGATCGATCTTGCCCGCGGGGATCTCCAAAAGATACCGCTTTATCGGATACCGGAACTGGCGCACAAGTATAACGTTTTTGTCGTCATCTACAGCGAGAACGCCCACTCCCCCGGGATGCCTGCACACCTCGCGCTCGGCCTTTTGTCCCGACTCAAGAACGACTGCGTCGTTTTCAAGCGTTATTATCCGCCCTTTGTATATTACCTTGCTTTCAAGGGTTTTTTCCTGTCCCATTTCACGCACCTCGACCGTTTTCTTATATTGCATGCGTATTTTATATTATAATATATAATGCCGATAAAAACAATTGACATTGGCGCATATACGCATCTTTGAAATTAAAATTTATCTATTGACAAACAAATTTAAATGCATTATTATATTCCCAATCGATATTCACAAAGGCTGTGAAGAGGAGGAGTAGGCGAATATCCCGATGTATAGAGAGAAGCGGATGGTGGAAGCGCTTCGTGAAGGATTCGTTGAAGTAGCCTCAGAGCTGCGGATTGAACGGGCTTTTTGCTTTAGTAGACTCCGACGGGGCGCCCCCCGTTATTTGGGAAACGGCATCGGATTTTTATCCCGTGCCTTAGAGATACGCATTCTTGCGTGAATTTAGGTGGTACCGCGAACCTTTCGCCCTAATACTGGGTGAAAGGTTTTTTTGTTTTTGTTTTTTATTATTTGTCATATATGGAGGATTGCGCGATGCTTGTTCACCGTTTTCTCAAGAAAACAGAATTTGATTCTTATGAGGATTTTAAAGCGAACTATGCTCTCAATGTGCCTGAGCATTTTTCCTTCCCTCGCGATGTTGTAGACGAGTGGGCGAAAACCGACCCTGAAAAACGCGCGCTTGTCTGGTGCAACGACGAGGGGGAATCTCGCGAATTCACCTTTTCAGAGGTCTCCTCCCTCAGCCGCAGAGCCGCGCACTATCTCTCCTCGGCCGGAATAAAGCGCGGAGACCGCGTCATGCTTATATTAAAACGCAGATGGGAATGCTGGATCACGCTTTTGGCGCTTCACAGGATAGGCGCCGCTGTCATACCCGCGGCCGCACTTTTACGAGAGGAAGATATCGTATACAGAACGGATGCCGCCAATATAAAAATGATAATCGCCGTGAACGATCCGTATGTCGTCTCCCAGGTCGAGGCCGCGATGCCGCTTTCAAAGACGCTTGAAAAGATCGCGCTTGTCGGGGGAAGGCGTGACGGCTGGCTTCCTTACGGAGAAGAATTTGCCGATTGCCCCGAGATGACGGATTTTCCTGTCCTTGATAAAGACGAGCCTCTTTTGATATACTTCACATCGGGAACGACCGGCATGCCGAAAATGGTCGTCCACGGGCAGAGATATCCGCTCGGACATATAACGACCGCGCGCCATATGCAGTGTGTCATTGACAACGGCCTGCATCTGACCGTTTCAGACAGCGGATGGGCAAAATTTGCCTGGGGCTGCATATACGGGCAGTGGATATGCGGAAGCGCCGTGCTTGCATACGATATGGAGAAATTTAACGCGAGAAACCTTATCGATGTTATCCGGGAATTTGCCCCGACGACGCTGTGCGTCCCGCCGACGATATACCGCTTCATGCTCAAAGAGGGGCTTACCAAAAACGATTTTAAATCGGTGCAGCATTTTTCGACTGCCGGAGAGCCTCTCGCACCGGAAATAAACCGCGAATTCGAATCGATAACAGGCCATCTCATCCACGAGGGTTTCGGTCAGTCGGAAGGCACGGTGCTTGTGTGCTCGTTCTCCTGGTTCGAGCCGAAGCTCGGGTCTGTCGGCAAGCCTTCACCGATATACGATATCGCCATCGTCGATGAAAACGGCAAACAGTGCAAAATAGGCGAGGCCGGCGAGATCGTGATAAGGTCGCTCGGCGACGAGCTTCCGCCGGGGCTTATATGCGGATATTTCATTGACGGAAAAATCACGCGGACCTTTGACAGCGTCTATCATACGGGCGATATCGCCTGGATGGATGAAGACGGTTATTACTGGTATGTCGGCCGAAACGACGACGTTATAAAATCCTCCGGATACCGCATAGGGCCCTTTGAGGTCGAAAGCGTTCTTTTGACGCATCCGGCGGTCCTCGAATGTGCGATCACGGCCGTTCCGGATCCCATGCGCGGGCAGATCGTTTGCGCGACGATCGTCCTTTCTCCGGGGTATTCCGCAAGCGACGAGCTTACTGCGGATATACAGAAATACGTGAAGGACCTGACCGCCCCGTATAAATATCCGAGGATCGTCCGGTATGTAAACGAGCTTCCGAAAACGACCTCCGGAAAGATAAGCCGCGTCGAGATACGCAAAGAGACGAGCAGGGAGATCTGACGAAAAAACTTTACAGACAATAAAAGCCCCGCGTTTTGGGTGGCGCGACGCCATAAGGCATCGAACGTTCCCATTCAAAACGCGGGGCGTTTTTTATCTTATCGTTTCATTGTTCAAAAACTTGTGTATCAGGGTATATCCGTTGTCGATGAATATGCCTGTCCTTGCGGCGCCTCTCTCGGAATATTCGTAAACGCCGGGGCCCCTCTCCCGTGTGCTTCGGTATATGAAGAATGGGACAGGGTCTCTCGCGTGCGTCCTTTTGACGATGGGCGTCGCGTGATCCGGCGACAGCATTACCGAAAATGGTATGCCTTTTTTGCGCATCGTCTCGACGATCGGGCCCAGGATCTTTTGATCTATCATTTCTATCGACTTTATCTTATCTTCGATCGATCCGTGATGCCCGGATTCGTCCGGTCCCTCAACGTGCACATATATAAAATCGTATCCCGACAACAGAGCGTCGATCGCGGCTTTGGCTTTCCCTTCGAAATTCGTGTGGACCGTCCCGGTCGCGCCTTCAACGTCGATGCTTTTCAGCCCTGCGCAGATCGCAAGCCCCTTTATCAGATCGACCGCTGATATGACGGCGCCTTTCACCCCGTATTCTTCCTCAAAAGGATAAAGCTTTGTCTTCGTTCCTCCGCCCCAAAACCACACTGAGTTTGCCGGATTCAGCCCGCGTTTTACTCTCTCTTTGTTTATCGGGTGATCTTTCAGAAGATCATACGACCTTTCCATCATATCTGTTATCTTTGCGCCGATCCCTTCGCGCATCAGGTATTTCCCTATCACCCTTCCGTATATGTCATGCGGCTGCGTGAGATTCTTTTCTCTTTCCCCGTCATGCCATATAAGGCAGTGCCTGTAGCTGATCCCGGCATAGATCGATATTTCCGGCGTCTCGAGATACGGCTTTAAATACTCGACAAGCACCCTCGCCTCTTCTGTCGTTATCTCGTCCGCACTGTAGTCGAGCATGACTTTATCTTCATATTTTTCGGCATCCGAAAGCGTCACGAGGTTCATCCTGTACGCAACGTCCGTATCCAGCATGTTGACTCCGATGCTTGCCGCCTCAAGCGGAGAGCGCCCCGAATAATAATATTCCGGATCGTACCCCATAAGCGCGAGATTCGCGACCTCGCTTCCTACCGGAAGCCCGTCGGGCACCGTTTGCATCAGTCCTATAACGCCCTTTTGCGAAAGCGCGTCCATATATGGTTTTCTTGACGCCTCCATCGTTGTTTTTCCGCCAAGTTCTTCAAGCGGATATCCGGACATCCCATCCGCAACAATAACTATATATTTCATAAAATCAATTCCTTATATCGCCGCAGAGCGAAAAAGGCTTTCTTTAAAAAATCGTTTTCGAGTCATCCTGTCTCGTCAATCAAGCCACTCATCAACGGCGTTCTTCATTTTCTCCGGATCAATGACCTTTGTAAATCTTTCGATCTCTTTTTCAAGCCCAGAAAGAGCGGCCGGCGCTTTTATGCAGGTTACCTCCGCCAGTTTTTCTATCTGTCTGAAATCGTCATTCGGCGCATCTATCTCAAGCGCGCCAAGAACGCTTTTCGCAAACTTGAATATACTTGCCGTCGATGCGACGACCGTCTCGGTCTTATCCCCGGTCCTTTTGAGATAATCGTAACAAACCTTAAGCGCGACCGCCGTATGCGTGTCGCACATATATCCACGCTGCTCATGAACAGCCTTGATAGTTCGCTGAGTATCCTCATCGTCGGCGCATCCCGCCTCGAATTCGGACTTTATAAATTTCATCATATCATCGTCAAGTGAATACGTTCCCTTTTCAGACAGCGCTTTCATAAGAGACGCTGTTTTTGCGTCGTTCCTTCCGGTCGCCTCAAAAATCAGCCTCTCCAGATTTGAAGATATGAGTATATCCATCGAGGGCGACATCGTCACATAAAATTCGCGGCGTTTATCGTACGTCCCCGTCGTCAAAAACTCTGTCAGCACGTCGTTTTTATTTGACGCGCATATGAATTTCGCAAACGGCGCACCGCAGCGTTTTGCGTAATAAGCCGCAAGGATATTGCCGAAGTTCCCCGTCGGAACGACAACGTTTATCTTGTCGCCCGTTTTTATCCTGCCCGCCTTTACAAGCTCACAGTAGGCCGAGAAATAATACGCGATCTGGGCGACGATCCGCCCGAAATTTATCGAATTCGCCGAGGATAAAACATATCCGCGTTTTTTAAGCTCTTCCCCGAACGCCTTGTCCGTAAATATTTTTTTGACGCCGTTTTGGGCATCGTCAAAATTTCCTCTGACGCCAAAAACATTGACGTTTCCGCCCTTCTGCGTCGTCATCTGCAGTTTTTGTATGTTGCTCGTCCCGCCGTCCGGATAAAACACGCCTATCATCGTGCCGTCGACGTCTGCAAACCCCTCGAGAGCGGCCTTGCCCGTGTCCCCTGATGTTGCGGTCAGGATAACGACCTTCGAGGATTCGCCGTTTTTCTTCATCGACGCCGTAATGAGAAACGGCAGCATCTGAAGCGCAAAATCCTTGAACGCGCACGTCGGCCCCCAGAACAGCTCCAGCACGTTCACATTGTCCCCTATATTTACGACCGGGGCCACCTCGTCCGGCGCAAACTTCGCTCTGCTGTAAGCTTTTTCTGCATAACCCAAAAGCTCCTCCTCCGTGAAATCGGTGAGGAAAGCCGCCATCACCCTGGCCGCACGCTGCTTGTAATTCATGCCGACCATATCAGCGATATCAGCCGCAGAGAATTTTGGAAATGTCTCCGGCACGAAAAGCCCGCCGTCAGACGCAAGTCCGCAAAGAATCGCCTGTGACGCCGTCAATTTATTCCCTTTATCTCTTGTGCTGATATATTTCATCTTATTTGACCTCTTTCTGTTTCGCATTTGCACTTCTTGCAATTTGTTATAATAGAATATTATATCTAATAATATTTTATAAAACAATAATTTTTTGTTTTGTGATTGTTTTTTTAAAGCGGTATGAAAAAATTCATACCGCTTTTACTTAAAATTTAAGGCATATTATTTCTTGAAAATACCCGTAAAATCGAACGTTGCGAAATAGTCCGCCGGAGTCTCCGCACGGCGTATCATCTCCGTCGAGCCGTCTTCTTTGAGCAAGATTTCCGCAGAACGCAGCTTTCCGTTGTAATTATACCCCATCGCGAACCCATGCGCGCCAGTGTCGTGGATAACGATCAGGTCGCCGATCTCAATCTCGGGAAGCATCCTGTCTATCGCAAATTTATCGCTGTTCTCGCAAAGTCCGCCCGTCACGTCATACTTGTGGTCACACGGCATATTTTCCTTACCCATAACAGTTATGTGGTGGTATGCCCCGTATATCGCCGGACGCATAAGGTTCGCCGCGCACGCGTCAAGTCCGATGTATTCCTTGTGGATGTGTTTTTGATGTATCGCCGTCGCGACAAGGCACCCATAAGGGCCGAGCATGAACCTTCCAAGTTCGGTGTAGATGCTTATATCCCCCATTCCCGCAGGGATAAGCACCTCTTCATATGCCTGTCTCACGCCGTCTCCGATCGCCATGATGTCATTCTCGTTCTGATCCGGACGGTAAGGGATCCCGACCCCGCCGGAGAGGTTTATAAACCCGATGTGTACGCCGGTCTCCTTTTTAAGCTCGACCGCCGTTTCGAACAGTATGCGCGCAAGCTTCGGATAGTATTCGTTCGCGATCGTGTTGCTCGCAAGGAACGCGTGAAGCCCAAACTCTTTGACGCCTTTGGATTTTAAGATCTTAAACCCTTCGGTAAGCTGCTCTCTCGTGAAACCGTACTTGGCCTCGCCCGGGGTGTCCATGATCGCGTTGTTTATCGCGAACGCGCCGCCCGGATTGAAACGGCAGCATATCTTCTCCGGTATGCCCGCGACCTTTTCGAGAAAATCTATATGGGTTATATCGTCAAGATTTATGATCGCGCCGAGTTTCTTGGCAAGTTTAAAATCTTCCGCCGGAGTGACGTTCGACGAAAACATTATATCGTCGCCGGAAAACCCCGTCGCATCCGACATCATAAGCTCTGTAAGCGACGAGCAGTCGACCCCGCAGCCCTCTTCCTTAAGTATTTTGAGTATCGCCGGCGTCGGCGTCGCTTTCACGGCAAAATATTCCCTGAATCCGGCGTTCCACGCGAAAGCCGCGTTGACGCGCCTTGCGTTCTCGCGAATCCCCTTTTCATCATAAAGATGAAACGGTGTCGGATATTTCTTGGTTATTTCTTTAAGTTGTTCAAGCGTCACAAAAGGTTTTTTCATGTCTTTTTCCCCTTAATTATATCGAACGGTCTTTCAAATAAAATGCCCCGCATATGTACAGCGCCGACCATTGCTTGATCGGCATATCCGTTGTCCCTATGCGAGAACACTATATTTGTTTTTCCCTTTCTTGTCAATATACAGCGCCCTATATGACCGCTTTTTTATAACATATCTCGCTTTTTTGCGCATATAAATGAATCGAAAAAGTCTATAACGTGTTAAAGAGGGTGTGAGTATTGAAAGGGCTTCCCGAAGAAAGGGCTGTTAACCTTGCGCATTATATAATAGAAGAAAACGCGACCGTCAGGGCCGCGGCGAAAAAATTCGGAATATCGAAATCCACCGTACATAAAGATGTCTCGGAAAGGCTGAAGACGATTAACCTGAATCTGTTTCGCGAAGTGAACAAGGTGCTGCAGACGAATAAATCCGAGCGTCATATCCGTGGCGGCATGGCGACGAAGCACAAATACGAAAAGAGAGCGTCGGGCGATTTTCCCGAACAGCACGATATCTGAAAGAAACTGTCCGCTCTGACTTTTATATTGTCTTATAAGGGAGAAGGATTTTTTACCTTTCTCCCCTATCCTCATATATGGCGTCTTGTTCTTCCGCAGCGGGGTTTTCCGAGACGTCGATCGATTTTAAATCGTACAAACCTTTAACAGGGTCAAGCGACCTGATCCTGTTATGTCTCACATTCAGTATTTCAAGGGATCTGACATCCGACAGAGGAGACAGGTCCTCTATAAGATTATAAGATGCCGAAAATGTTTTAAGTCCCTTAAGGCGCGATATCCCCGAGATGTCCGATATCAGGTTCCCGTCTGCGATAACGCAGCTAAGCGATAAAAGCTCTCCTATCGGAGATATGTCGGATATGCTGTTTCTCGATATATCGATATAATACATCTCACCGCATGAAAATTTGGGAAGTTCCGATATGTCGTTGCCCGACATATAAAGCGACATCAGATTTTTAAGTTCGGCTATTTTGGAGACGTCCGATATGCCGTTTTGTGATATGTCGAGATGCATAAGCCCATCGAGCGTCTCTATCCCGCCTATATCTGAAAGATCGTTTTCTTTTAAAGACAGAAAGGTGAGGTCATGAAGGTTTTTTACAAACTTTGCCGACGATATCGAATTTCCCGAAAGATCGAGGGCCCTTATAGACGTTACATTCGCAAGCGCCCACGCATCATCATCGGTAATGCGGCACGACGACAACGTGACCCTTTCTATCTGTTTCAGCGCCGAAAGCCCGTAAAGATCCGGCGACGAGTCCAATCCGTATATGCTTATAGATTTTATCTCCGGAAATTTGCTCAGATCGTTTAAGGACCTTATGCTGCTTGTTATGATCTCGCCGGTGTCGGTTTTGTTTGACAGCGCAAAAAGACTTTTCCCCGCATCGCTCATTATCGGTCCCTCTGAAACGGACAGCGCATATCTGACGCAGGCCTCTATCCCCTTGTCCTCAAAACTCAGCCGGTACGGCGCCGGTATAAGGTGCAGCCTTATCGAAGATTCGCAGCTTACTATCCCCGATCTCGAGACCGCAACGGAATAAATAGTATTGTCCCCTCTCTCAAGAGTAAGCGTGCCGCCGTATTCCTCCCATATATCTCCCGGAGATTTTCTAAAATATATCCTGTTTCCATAAGACGAGTATATCTCAAGCGCGCTGTCGGACGTATCGCCCGACTCTTTACTGAATGTCGGAGGAGCGGGGCGCTTTTTGCCTATCAGCATCCTGACTGTGTCGCCTTTGGCGCTGTCGAGGACCGCGATCGCATCGTCCAGCATCCCGCGGGCTGTCTTGATCCTCGAAAGTTCCGTGTAAACAGAAACCGTTTCATCGCCGCTTTTTATGATATTTTCGAGCAGCTCCTGCGCCCTGTCGTAATCGTTCATCGACGCGTACAGCCGCACCAGCGCCATCGTATCTGAAAGGCTTATCTCGCATTTGTCCATTGCCTTTTCATAAAAAAACGCCGCGCGCCTGTCGTCGCCGTTCGACGCGCATTTTTCCGCTAAATAAACACATATATCAGAAGCGCTTTTCGAACCATACGGCGATTCGAGATAAAATACGCATATAAGGAGCAAGGCCGTCGCGGCGATACCGATCAAAAAGAATCTTTTCACATTTTCACGCCTTATAAAGGTTTTTTAAAAGTATTCCCCCTTTTCGGCACTTTTATAAAAAACAAGGCCGCACATTTGATGTGCGGCCTTGCTAAAATTTTGATCTTTGTTTATGCCCTGTCGACTTTGGCCATGTGCCTTATAAGCTCCAGCAGTTTGCACGAATACCCGACCTCGTTGTCGTACCATGACATAAGTTTTACAAATGTCGGGGAAAGCATGATGCCCGCTTTCGCGTCAAACACAGATGTGCGCGTCTCCCCGAGGAAGTCGGACGATACGACCGCCTCTTCCGTGTATCCCATTATGCCCTTGAGTTCGCCTTCGCTCGCCTTCTTTATGGCGGCGCAGATCTCTTCATACGTCGTCTCTTTTGCGAGGCGCACGGTAAGGTCGACTATCGACACGTCAAGCGTCGGGACCCTGAGAGACATTCCTGTAAGCTTGCCGTTGAGATCCGGTATTACCTTGCCGACCGCTTTCGCGGCACCGGTCGAAGACGGGATGATGTTCCCGGAAGCCGCCCTTCCGCCTCTCCAATCCTTATTGGACGGCGCGTCGACGGTCTTCTGCGTGTTGGTCGTTGAATGGACCGTTGTCATCAGCCCTTCAAGTATCCCGAAATTGTCGTGCACGACCTTTGCAAGCGGCGCAAGGCAGTTCGTCGTACATGACGCATTCGACACTATGTTAAGATCTTTCGTGTATTTCTTTTCGTTGACGCCCATGACGAACATCGGCGCGTCTTTCGACGGGGCGGATATGACTACCTTTTTCGCACCTGCTTTAAGGTGCGCTTCCGCCTTTTCCATGACGGTGAAAGCACCCGTCGACTCGACGATATATTCCGCTCCCACGTCTCCCCACGGGATCATTGCAGGGTCTTTTTCTCCAAAAACCTTGACCTTTTTGCCGTTTGCGACGATATATTCGCCCTCGCTGTACACCTCTCCCTTAAAGTGCCCGTGCATCGTATCATATTTGAGCATATAGCACATATAGTCCGGATCGACAAACGGATCGTTTACGCCGACAAATTCAATGTCGTCCATCTCAACACCAAGTCTAAATACGAGTCTTCCTATTCGTCCAAAACCGTTGATGCCTACTTTAATACTCATTTTATATACCTCCTGCTTATTTGAAGCATTTTGACGTATTTATTAGATTATACACCACTTGTTATTCCCATTACAACGAATAATACATAAATTTTCTCAATAATTGTCAGTTTTTCTTTTGGGAACAAGTTGCAAAATTTGTCGAATTTTGTTAAATTATACACATAAATTGTTTGCTTTCGGCATGATATTGCTCCGCGGTATGAAACATACTATATTTTGCGATCATCCGTTATCCTCGGGAAAGGTGGTGCTGGCTTTGTGTCCTACTTTGTTTGAAGACGAAAACGACGCGCTTGACAAGCTGTCGCTTTATTTTTCGTCTTTTGGCGAGGCTGTATTCATATCTTCGTCGGGCGGAAAGGTCCTGTTTGCAAACGATGCGTGCAGGGCTTTTTACAAACAGGACATAACGGGCAGATATCTCCTCGATATAGTCGGGGATCAAAACGCATCCGTGCTTATAAGCGCGGCAAGCGCAAACATGCCGGAAAGCGTCGTCTGTCAGGCGTTCGGGGCAAGGTCTATAATAAGCATGCTGCCGATGCGCGCCCTGCTTGTAAATATAGTATCCCCCGCGGAAGACGACGTGTCTGAGCCTGTCGGCGGCTCTGTGATACAGTCGTTTGAGAGGAATATGCGCACGCCGCTGTCGATCATTTTCTCTTCGGTATATGCACTTAAAAAAATGCTGCCGGCGGAGGATAAGACGGAAGAAGTTCTGTCGATCATAAATCACAACGCTTTCTCCATGCTGCGTTTCGTCGAGAACGCGTGCGATGTGATGAAATATAAATCCGGTACCCTGTCGCTGGCGAAAAAAGTATCCAATCTGACTGAATTTCTGTCTGAGATAATCGAAAAGGTCCGTCCTTTCGCAGAACACTTCGGCATTTCCATTTCGGCGGATATTCCCGATTCTCCGATCCTTACATCGGTCGACGAATCGAAGCTGAGGCGGGCTGTATTGAACGTTCTTTCGAACGCCGTTAAATTCAGCAACGCCAAAGATGAGATCCGCGTATCTATGGAGACGCTCGACTCATCCGCCGTTATAAAGATAACAGACAGCGGCGTCGGGATTTCTCCGGCGTTCCTCGGGGATGTGTTCAGCGCGTACAGCTCCGTCCACTGGAAGGATAAGATCATCGACGGTATCGACGCCGGCTCCGGGTTCGGCCTGTCTGTAACAGAGGCGATCGTAAAACTTCACGGGGGATCGGTTTTGGTCCAAAGCGACCGGGGATCCGGTACGACGGTGACCATCAGGATCCCTATAAACGACGAAGACGACCCGGTATTTCACTCGCCTTTCCCGGCGTATTCAGACGGGATCGATCCGTTCCTTCTGGAATTTTCCTCTATACTTCCGAGAGAATATTATAAATAAAATAAATAAAAGATGCCGCAGGTGAACCCTGCGGCATCTTTTTGTTTTCATAATCGTTTAAACACTCGCGCCCTTTGCTGTCGCGCCTGAATCAATCTTTTTTTGAAAGAAGGGCCTTGCCTTTCTCGATATTTTCACGCATTTCATCTTCCGGCATCATCGATCCGCCGGTCGCCCAGACGATATGCGTGGCGTTTTCCATATTGAGGCCGCTTGTTTCCTTCATGCCCTTATCGGTCGACACGACATCCATATACGCCTTGAATCCCGCCGCGGCAGACGGCTCGACTCCGACGCCCTCCGTCTCGCTGAGAAGCGCGACATGTCTGTAAAGCCTGTCGTCGCACACCGTCGAGCAGCCCGATATGAGTTTCCTTATTTTTTCGCAGAAGAACGTCGACGCGCGCGGAACGGCAAGCCCGTCCGCGCAGCTTTTCAGCGCTATGCCGAAATCCTGTACGCAGACCTCTCCGAAAAGCCCCGTCGCAAACCCCGCGAAGCAGCACGGCGCGCCGGTCGGCTCGACAAAATAAAATCTCACATTGTCGCCGAAAATGCGTTTGAACCCGTACCCTATCCCGCCGGGCGCCCCGCCGATGCCGCTTGGAAGATATATGAAAAGCGGATGTTTATCGTCGACGGTTATCCCCATTTTTGAAAGCTGATCCGCCGTCCTTATCGCGCCGACGGTATACCCCTTAAAAAGATCGACCGCTTTTTCATCGTCTACAAAATGTATCCTCGGGTCTTTTCCCGCTTCCGCTCTGCTCTGGGCGATGACCCCGTCAAAATCGCACGGGTATTCGACCACCCGGCACCCTTTCGCGCGAAGCAGATCCTTTTTCCACTGCTTTGCGTTCTGAGACATGTGCACCGAAACACGGAACCCCAGCCCCGCGCTGAATATGCCGATCGAAAGGCCGAGATTGCCGGTCGACGCGACAGACATCTCGTATTTTGAGAACAGATCGCGAAATTCCTTTCCGTCGATTATCGAATAATCGTCTGTCTTTTTGAGAAGGCCCGCTTCTATCGCGAGATCTTCCGCCCGTTTCAGCACCGCATGCGCGCCGCCCCTCGCCTTTATCGAGCCGGATACCGGCAAGTGGGAATCCATTTTAAGAAGAAGCCTTCCGGAAAGTTTTTTCCCCTCAAGTTTCTCAAGCTCTTCGTGCATATTGTTTATCTCGCGAAGCTCCGACTCTATTATTCCGCCGGTCGGCGCCGTTCCCGGAAAGACTTTTGCGAGATACGGCGCAAACCTTTTCAGCCTGTCGCGCGCCTCGATCATATCCTCCCAAGAGAAATAGAGGTCGTCTATCTCATCAAAAGCGGTATATCCGGGGTTAAGCCAAAAACTCTCTTTAAGATCCACCATTTCCGCAATTTCCGGAACTGTTTTTACATATTTTTCAAGATCCATTTCTGTTTTCTTCTCCTTATGTCGAATATAGATATGCGCTTTTGATTAATCATACCATATATGCATGGCAATATTAAGCAAAAATCTTAATCATTTTTTATTTTTTATCAAAAAATACGCATATTGTTTAAACTTTGTCATTTTTGCGGTTGCAAAACACCCCCCTTTTGTAGTAAAATTTATATTGCGTAATATAACCAAGCATTAGGGCCGGGACCGTATATTATTTAACCTCGTGCGGGACCCTGTGTCCTGAGATTAGAAAGGGGCAAAACATAATGGAAGCAAAAGAATTCATCCAGTCTTTGGTTGACAAAGCCAGAGTAGCTCAGAGAGAATTCGAAAAATTCAATCAGGAGCAGGTAGACGCTTGTGTCAAGGCTCTTGGCAAGGCAATTTTTGACAATGCGGAACCGCTTGCAAAGCTGGCTCATGAAGAGACGCGCATGGGCGTTTATGAGCACAAGATCGCCAAGAACAAAGGCAAAGCGAGAATCATCTGGAATTCCCTCAAGGACAAGAAATCTGTCGGCGTCGTAGAATACGATCCTGCCAAAAAGCTCACCGTATTTGCACGTCCGGTCGGCGTTGTCGGTGCTATCACTCCGACGACCAACCCCATCGTTACCCCTATGTGTAACGCCATGTACGCTCTCAAAGGCAGAAACGCCATAATCATTTGCCCGCATCCGAGAGCGAAAAAATGCTCCATGGCTGTTCGCGATCTGTTTAATAAAGCGCTTAAAGAAACCGGCGCTCCGGAAAATATTGTCCAGTTCGTCGAGGATCCGACTGTTGAGATGTCCGGGCTTGTCATGAGCCTGTCTGATATCTGCGTCGCCACCGGCGGTATGGGCATGGTCAAGGCTGCGTACTCGAGCGGCAAGCCAGCCCTCGGCGTCGGCGCCGGCAACGTACAGTGCATCATCGACCGCGGCGTTGATTATAAGGAAGCTGTTCCGAAGATCATCACCGGCCGTGCATTTGACAACGGCATCATCTGCGCAGGCGAGCAGACTACCATCATCCCGGAAGAGCTGTTTGAAGACGTTCTCGAAGAGTTCAGAAAGAACGACGCTCTCGTTGTTACGGATCCGGCCCAGAAACAGGCCCTTCGCGACACCATCTTCCCGGGCGGCGTGATGAATAAAGACATGGTCGGCCAGGATCCTCAGGTCATCCTGAAGGCTGCCGGAATCCCGGTCCCGGAAAAACTTTCCATCATCGTTGTCGTTGCAGACGGTATCGGCAAGGAAGATCTTTTCTGCAAGGAAAAAATGTGCCCGGTCAACGCGGTATTCAAATATAAAACATTTGAAGATGCGGTTGCCATCGCTCAGGCGAACCTCGATCTCGAAGGAAAAGGCCATACGGTTTCCCTCCATTCCAACAACAGGGATCATATGATCTACGCCGGCGAACAGCTGACCGTTTCCCGTATCGTTGTAAACCAGGTATGCTCGACAAATGCCGGCGGCTCCTTCCAGAACGGTCTGAACCCGACGACGACGCTGGGCTGCTCGACATGGGGCAACAACAGCATGTCTGAGAATATCTATTATAAACACTTCATCAACTACATCCGTGTGGCTGAATGCATAGATACTCCGGCCCCGACGGATGAGGAAATTTGG
>Ga0079305_1001300_pt1 | contig 35105 bp, 26 predicted proteins | sample LMS_cellobiose_e_FD_79183 | JGI IMG/M metagenome (GOLD analysis project Ga0079305, IMG submission 79183) | Rumen-fistulated moose microbial communities from Alaska, USA - LMS_cellobiose_enrichment | ecosystem: Host-associated > Mammals > Digestive system > Stomach > Rumen fluid ... | reverse complement strand
GGCACAGAAATCACACAGCATCTTGAAAACAGAAAAATCACCAAGTAATGTGCTCCTGCTTTCTGCAAAACCTTGTGCCGCAAGGCTTTGCAGAAAGTAGGAGTTTTAACCGATTGATACATAAAAAAACGGGACACCGCCGGGTGTCCCGTTTTTTTGCGGTGAGGCGCGGGGGATTCGCCCGAGCGGCAGAGCCGCGAGGCGGTCCGCGGGAGCATACTATACGCTGAGCAGCAGATTGCATATGTAAAATGCCTATGGTACAATGAAATAAATCATGAAAGTGTGAGGGGGCGGCATGGAAAACCTGTTTTTCTCCGATGCGCTGAAGCGCAAGCTGGAGCAAGTGAAGACCCGCGCCCTCTCCGCGCTGGAGGCCCCGGCGGGCTACGGCAAGACCACGGCGATCCGGAACATTCTCCAGGATAGCGAAACGCCGGTATATTGGTACACCGCTGTGGAGAGCATGCCGGACAACAGCTTCCGCTGGTTCATCCGTCAGCTCGGAACGATTGACGAAACAGCGGCCCAGCGGCTGCAGGATCTCGGCTACCTCAACCGCAGCAACGCCGAGCAGGCGGCGCGGATCATCTCGGAACTGCGCCCTGCCGCGCCGTTGACGCTGGTGTTCGATAACTTCCAGTTCGCGCTGGGAAACTGGCAGCCGCAGGTGCTGGACGCACTGGCAAAAGGCGGCGACACCGGCCTGCGCACCGTCTTCATCTCCCAGAATTTCGGGCGGTTCCGGGACGTTCTCGCGGCGCTGGAGGGCAGCATCTGCTATATCCGAAGCCGCGACCTGCTGCTCTCGGAAAACGATATCGGCGCTTACGCCCGCCAGCTCGGCATCCCCGCCACGGCGGAAGAGATCCGCGCCATCCACCGCAAAACGGACGGCTGGACGGCGGCGGTGGCGCTGTATCTGGAGAGCCTGCGGGACGAGCTGCCGCGCGGCGGCGCGGAAGGGCTTGACGAGCTGCTGGGCAGGTCCTTCTGGCAAAAGCTCACGGCGGAGCAGAAGGAGGCGCTGCTCCGGCTCTGCCTCTTCGACCAGATCTCCGCAGATATACTGCACAGACTGCTGCCGGACGGTCTGCTTCCGCCGGAGGAGCAGCTGCAGCTCTTTCACCGGGCGCCGCTCATGCTCTACAGAGAGGACAGAAAGGCGTTTTATCCCCACGAGCTGCTGTCCGGCTTTCTCCGGCATCGGCTGGAGGAGCGCGACGCGGGGTTTCAGCGCGAGGTGCTGCGCGCCTCGGCGGAGATCTTCCGCAAAGCCGGCCAGACCCGGGAGGCGGTGAGCTGCTATTTCCGGGCGAAGGATCACGAGGCGATCCTCTCCTGCGAGCTGGTGTGTCTCATCACGGAAAAATTCGAGGGCATTTCCTATACGGAGCTTGCCCATACGGTGCTTACCGAATGTCCGGCGGAAATACAGGTCAGATATCCGTATTCGCTCTTGCGCCTTTGCTATGCGCTCTATGCCGGGTGTGCCTTTGACGCGTTCCATACGCAGATGCAGCGCGTTTTCAAGCTGCTGGGATCTTTGGATGACCCGCAGCTCCTCGGCGAATGGCATCTGCTGAACGCGCTGGATTTCTTCCCGGATCTCGACGCGATGAAAGCGCAGTACGAGGCAGCCGAGGCGCTGATGAACGCCCCGTCGAAGCTGTTCGTGAAGGAGGAGCCCTTCCTCTTCGGCTGCGCCTCCATGTGGTATCTCTTCTATGCCGAGCCGGGGACGATGCTCCAGACCGCCGACAAGCTGGCGGAGGCGATGAAGATCTACAACCGCCTGACAAACGGCCACGGCGCGGGCGCGGCGGAGATCTACCGCGGCGAGGCGTATTCCGTGCAGGGCCGCTTTGAGGAGTCGGACATCCAGGCGTATCAGGCGGCCTTCCTCTCCGAGCAGGCGGGGAACGCCACGGCTACCTACGGCGCGGCGCTGCTGTTGGGCATCAACGCCATTTACCGCTCGGACATGGCGGGGCTGCAAAAAGCGATCGAATATCTGGAGAACAAAGCGCAGGGCTATGCGTTCCTGCGGGGCACGTCTCTCGGCAACTACATGGTGGAGACCGTGCGCGGGTATCTGCTCGGCCTTATGATGGAGACCGGACGCAGCGCGCTTTGGACCCAGGGCGAGGCGGATTCGCTCTCCGATCTCACCTTCACCAACTTCATGATCAAGACCTGCCGCATCACTGACCTGCTGCTGAAAAAGGAGTACAAACGCGCCATCGCCTCCGTGGAGTCGGCGCTGCAGATGGACAAGCGCCTGATCTCCACCTCCACGCGAAACTTCATGTGCTGCGGGCTGGCGCTGAGCTACATGGCGATCGGGCGGCTGCTCAAGGCGGCGGAGTATCTGGATATGTCCCTGACATTGGCGGGGCAGGATAAAAATTACACGTTCCTCGCCTGCTTCCGCAAGTATTTCCAGGTGCTGTTCATTATGCCGCAGATCGCCGCGAAGCACGCCCGGACCATCCGCGAGATCAAGGCGCTGGATATCCGCTATACCCGGGCCGACGAGAGCCACATCTTCGCCATGCTGGAGGAGGTGCCGGAGCTTCAGGAGGAACTGACGGCGCGGGAGCGCGAGGTGGCGGAGCTGGCGGCGAAAGGACTGCGGAATGCGGAGATCGCAAAAGCGCTTTTCATCTCGGAAAACACGGTCAAGCACCACCTGAAGATCGCGTTCCAGAAAATGAACATTGACCGGCGCAGCAGGCTCATCGACATGCTGCGCTGAGGAAGATCCACGAAAGAGAGACGGCCGCTGCCGTCTCTTTTTTTGCAAAAATGACCCTTTCGGGTGATGTGCAGGATTGAGGATGAGTGTATGCTATGGTTGTAAGCTGCAAATCCGTATGGTTTTGGGGAGGCCTACCATGGAAACTATCCTAAAAGCTGTCACGCCCCTGCCGGACTACCGGCTGGCGCTGACGTTCCGGAACGGGAGCTCCGCCGTGGTCAATATGGAGCGCCGGGTGCGGACGCTCCGCTTTGCCCGGCTCGCTCCGCCGCAGGTTTTCCGCTCCGTGAAGGCCGACGGCGACAAGGTCGTCTGGCAGGACGGGGGCACATCCTTCGGCGTTTACTGCAATGAGCTGCTGGACGCCATGCTGATGGACTGACGTGGCGGTCAAAGCCCGGAACGATCAAAGGAAATGGATATGAACTTCAAAAAAACAAAAGACTTTCTCTTCCGCTGTACCCTGAGCAGGGAGGAATACGAGAGCGTCCGGCCGCTGGTTTGGGAGAGGAACCAAAGGACCCTCGGGATCACCTCCGTCCTTGCGGCCTCCATGGGACTGGCCTTCCTGCTGCTGAATCTGCTGACGGGGTCCGGCGTGCTGCTGCCCTATCTGTTCCTGTTCTGCGGCAGCCTGCTCGTCTATGCGCTGCAGCGGCTGACTGCAGGGCGGAAGATAAAGGAGCTGCCCGTCCTGCTCCTGTGCTACGGGCAGATGCTGATGGTCTGCGCCTATGCCGGCATCCTCAGCGTGCAGCCCGGCAACTACAGCATCCCCGCCACCAGTATCGTGGTGTTCATCTCGCTGCTGCCGCTGTCCATCGACGACCGGCCGCTTCGGATGTACCTTGTCATGGCGGCGGAGTCCACCGTCTACCTGCTTGCCTCGTTCCTTCTGAAATCCCAAAGCGCCTTTTCGCTGGATACGCTGAACGTCGGCGCTTTCTGCCTGATCGGCATGGTGCTCTACGGGGTCATCTGCGTCCGGAACGTACGGGAGATCTGCCAGAGCGTCCGGGTGGAACGGATCCAGCAGAGCGTCATCTCCTCCCTGGCCACCGTCGTGGAGGAACGGGACGAGAGCACAGGGGACCATATCCAGCGCACGACGGACTATGTGCGTCTGCTCGCGAACGCCATGAAGGCGGACGGCGGCTACGCCCGGGTCAGCGATGAATTCCTGAAAAACGTCCTGCTGGCGGCGTCCATGCACGACCTGGGAAAGATCCGTATCCCCGACGCGATCTTGAACAAGCCCGGCCATCTGACCGACGAGGAATATGCCGTGATGAAGCTGCACGCGTCCTTCGGCGCGGAGATCATTCAAAAGACTCTGCACGGCATCGAAGAGGAGGATTACTACATCGTGGCCCGCAACATCGCGCGGTACCACCATGAGCGCTGGGACGGCAGGGGCTATCCCGACGGCCTTGCGGGGGAGGCCATCCCGCTGGAAGCGCGCATGATGGCCCTGGCGGACGTGTATGACGCGCTGGTGTCGGAGCGGGTGTATAAAAAGGCGTATTCCAGGAAAACGGCCTGCGCCATTTTGCGGGAGGGCGCGGGATCGCAGTTCGATCCGGCGCTGACGCGGCTGTTTTTGAAATGCCTGGGCGAGACTGCTCCCGCGGAAAAACCGGAGCGGGGATGCGTCTGCGACGCTGCGTTGGGATAGAAAGGAGCATGCCCATGATGACCGGGAAGGCCGCTTTTGCGATGAGGAAGGAAAGGAACGCTGTACACATAGGAGGAACAGCCATGAAAACGAGGAAAATGTTCAGTATGCTGCTGGCCCTGTGCCTGCTGCTGGCGCTGCTGCCGGTGACGGCGCAGGCGGCATGGAGCGGCGCGGGCGACGGCACGAGCGAAAGCCCCGAAAAGTTTGCGGGCTTCGACTTCAACGATACCTGGTACAGGGGCGGCAACTCCCCCCAGCTGCGGGCCTTAATGAGGGAGGTTTCCACCTGGACGGAGCTGCAGGCGGCGCTCACAGCCGGCGGCGATATCATTCTGACCGCCGACGTGACCCCAGAAAATCCGTACTGGGCGGACGCCCTGACCGTCCATTCGGGTGTCACCGCGGCGCTGGACTTAAACGGCCATACGGTGAACAGAGGTTATACGGAGCAGGGCTTTGACGGCAGCGTCATCAAGATCTACGGCACGCTGACCGTAACCGACAGCGCATCGGGCGGCAGCATCACCGGCGGCTTTCCCGACCAGTACGGCGGCGGCGTGCAGATCCAGGGCGGCACCTTCAATCTGCAGGGCGGCAGCATCACCGGCAACAGCGTGGGCAAGACCGGCTTTTTCGGTACGGAGGGTCTCGGTGGCGGCGTGTACATGCAGTCCGGTACGTTCAACATGTCCGGCGGCACGATCACCGGCAACACGGCGCTGGGCTCCTCTATGGGGACCCCGCTCGGGCGGGGCGGCGGCGTGTATATCACCGAAGGCACCTTCCACTTCACCGGCGGTACGATCAGCGGCAATGACGCTGGCGCGATCGGCGGCGGCGTATACGTCGCTTCGACGTACAGCAGCCATGACGGGAGAATCAACGCCTCCGGCGGCGCGACCGTCACGGACAACACGGTGGGCGGCGCGGACAGCAACGTCTATCTGGAAGAGGGCGGCGTCATTACCGTCGAGGGCGCGCTGACCGGCACGATCGGCGTCACCATGCAGACCCCCGGCGTGTTTACCAGCGGGCTTTCCGGCAACGGCACGGAGGGTAACTTCACCAGCGACGACGCATCGTATGGCGTTGCGCGCAGCGGCGCAGAGGCGGCGCTGCTGGCGAGCGAGACCACGCCTGCGGCGGTGTTCGCCGCGACAGGCTACGATACGGGCACGCTTACCGGGCTTGCAGACGGCGGGCATTACACGGTCAGCGGCGCGGCGACGGCGGACTTCACGCTCTCCGGCGCGACAGTTTACGACCTCGCGCATGTCGGGCCGGGCACGCTCGCCATCGTGAAGAAGGGCGACGGCGTGACCACGGCGGACAGCCCGGCGCAGAACGTCACGGTCACCCGTGCGGCGACGCCGGACCTCGCTGTGACGCAGCCGACCGCCATCGACGGCAAGGGCAGTGTGGAGACTACGGCGGCGCATGAATGGAGCAGCAACGGCATGAGCGGCTGGGAGGACTGCGACGGGCCGCGGGAGTTTCCCCAGAACTGCACGGTCTTTATCCGCGTCAAGGCGTCCGGCTCGGCCCTGGCCTCCGACGCACAGGAGCTCACCGTTGTGCAGTATGTCGCCCCTCCCTCCATCGACTGGACGCCTGCGCTCGTCACGGAAGTGAACAGCGGCGCAACGCTTACCTCCGCTGAGCTGGATCGGCTGATCCGCGAGGGCAAGACGCTGACCGTGGCAACGGAGGACGGCGCAAAAGTCGAACTCAGCAGCGACGCCTTAAAGGACATCGCCGGGCAGACTTCCGGCAGTATCAGATTTGATCTTACAAAGGAACAGTCTTCCGGAACAGGCGGCACAGGTGAAACGGACACCAAAGCGGCCTATGATCTGACCGTCAGCGCGGGCGGCAAAACCGTCGATTTTGGCGGAAAGGTCAATGTGATACCTGCCGAAGCGGAAGACGCTTCCTCTACGCCTGCTCGCACGGCTTCCATCACAGCGCCGGACGGGAGTAGACACTTCGTCGTGAGCAGCGAGCCGTTTCCGTACACGGATGTATCGGCGGGCAGTTACTGCTATGATGCGGTGGATTGGGCAGACCTGCTCGGCATCACGGAGGGGACGGCGCCAGACTTGTTCGGCCCGGATGGGAGCTGCACCCGCGCCCAGACGGTGACATTCCTCTGGCGGGCGGCAGGGTGTCCGGAGCCGGTCACGGCCGCAAGCCCCTACACCGATCTGGACGAGGACGCCTATTATTACAAGGCCGTGCTCTGGGCTTTCGAGAACGGTATCACGCTGGGCACCGGCGACGGCAGGTTCGACCCGGGCGGGACCGTCGACCGCGCACAGAGCGTGACGTTCCTGTACCGTGCGCTGCATGGGAGCGCGGTGGCGGGCAACGGCTTTGCGGATGTCGCCGCAGACGCATACTACTATGAAGCGGTGCTTTGGGCCGCGGAAAACGGTATCACGCTGGGCACGGGCGACGGAAACTTCAGCCCAGACGACGATTGCCTCCGCGCCCAGATCGTGACCTTCCTCTGGCGGGCGTACAGCGAAGGATAAAGTGAGTGTAGGATAAAAGCATGGCATGGGCAGGCGGTTTCGCCTCCCACGCCTTTATCTGCTTTTCCGGCACAACGCGGAGGGGCCGGGCATGAACAAAAAACGGGACACCGTCGGGTGTCCCGTTTTTTTGCGGTGAGGCGCGGGGGAACATCGTGGTTGTGTTATGGTGGCACGATGTGGTATACTATCCACAACAAGCAAAACGCCCGGCGGCGCCGGGAGCGTAAGAGCGAAAAGGAGGAACACGCGATGAAGAAAGATTTGGGACTGGTGCAGGCGGTCTATCCGATGCCGGTGCTGATGGTGGCGGCCTACGACGAGAACGAGAAGGTCAACGTCATGAACGTGGCGTGGGGCCAGATATGCGACGAGGACAAGATCATCCTGTTCATCGGCGAGGGGAAACGGACGTGGCTCAACATCCAGGCGAGCCGCGCGTTCACCGTCGCGCTGGCGGACGAGGCACACATGGACGTCGCCGACTTCTTCGGCATCGCCTCCGGCAACAAGATCGACGACAAGTTCGAACGCACCGGTTACCACGCCGTGAAGAGCGACAGGGTGCATGCGCCCGTCATCGAGGAGTTCCCGGTGGTGATGGAATGCGAGCTGCTGGAGTTCCTGCACAGCGACTACGTGGACGGCATCGTGGGCAGGATCGTCAACGTGAAGGCGGAGGAAGCCGTCCTCGACGAGAAGGACAAGGTCGACGTTGCGAAGCTGCACGCGCTGATGTTCGACCAGTTCCGGAACGGCTACTACGCCACCGGCGCGAAGGTCGGACAGGCGTGGAACGCCGGCAAGGATCTCATGAAGAAATAAGACGGCGAAAAGGAACGGGACTATGGGAACGCGGAAAAAAGTCATGCTCATTTTCGGCACGCGGCCGGACGCCATCAAGATGTGCCCGCTGGCCATCGAGCTGCGGGGGAGAGACGCCTTCGACACGGTAGTGTGCGTCACGGGGCAGCACGACGCCATGCTGCACCAGGTGCTGGACGTCTTCGGCGTGGCGCCGGACTACGATCTCGCCATCATGAAGGAGCGGCAGACGCTGTTCGACATCACGGAGAACGTGTTCGAGGCGCTGCGCCCCGTGCTGGAGCGCGAGGCGCCGGACATCGTGCTGGTGCACGGCGACACGACCACGGCCTACGCCGCGGCGCTGACGGCGTTTTACATGAACATCGCGGTGGGCCACGTGGAGGCGGGGCTCCGGACGGATTCCGTTTTCATCCCGTTCCCGGAGGAGTTCAACCGGCGGAGCGTCGACCTCATCTCCCGGCTCTCCTTCGCCCCCACGGCGTGGTCGGCGGAGAACCTGCGGCGGGAGGGGAAGCCGGAGGACGAGATCGTCGTGACGGGGAACACCGTCATCGACGCGATGAGGTATACCATTAAAAAGAGCTTCACCCATCCCATCCTGGACTGGGCGGCCGGCAGCCGCCTCATCCTGATGACGGCGCACCGGCGGGAGAACATCGGCGCGCCCATGCGCGCGCTTTTCAGCGGGATCGCGCGTCTGGTGGCGGACCACCCGGACGTGAAGCTGGCTTACGCCGTGCACCCCAACCCGGCGGTGCGGCAGCTGGCGGAAGAATATCTCGGAGGGCGGGAGCGCATCCTGCTCACGGAGCCGCTGGACGCCGTCGCGTTCCAGAACGTGATGGACCGCGCATACTTCATCCTTACCGATTCCGGCGGGATACAGGAGGAGGCCTCCGCCATCGGCAAGCCCGTGCTGCTCATGCGGGACAACACGGAGCGGCCGGAGGGCGTGGAGGCCGGGACCATCCGGCTCGCGGGGACCACGGAGGAGGGCGTGTACCGCGAGGGGAGCCGGCTGCTGGACGACCCGGCGGCCTACGACGCCATGCACCGCGCCGCGAACCCCTACGGCGACGGCTACGCCAGCCGCTACATCGCCGACGCGCTGGAGCGGTGGTTCGCCGGACGGTAAAACCGGTACCTTTCAAAGACAAGCGGGAGACGCAGAGAGCGTCTCCCGCTTTTATGTTCACGAAAAATTTATATAATTTGTAAAGAAAATTATATAAAAAGTGTTGACAAATTTAAGGGCGGGTGTACAATGAAAGCAGAAAGGACGTGAGCGAATGAAGAATACGCTGTACAGCCTCATGCTCTCCGAGGACGTGGTGCGCCGGGTGGACGAGCTGGCCCACAGACGGGGGCAGACGCGGTCCGGTCTCGTGAACCAGATCCTGGCGGAGTATACGGGCTTCATCACGCCGGAGCGGCGGATCAACGATATTTTCGCGGCCATCGAGAGCCTGATGGCGCCGAGCCGCGATATCATCCCCTTTTTCGAGCCGAACGCGCTGACGATGTCGCTGAAATCGAGCCTCGAGTACAAGTACCGGCCGACGGTGCGGTATGAGGTGGAGCTGAACGGTGCGGGCGGCGGCTCGCTGGGCGAGCTTTCCGTCATCTTCAGGACCCAATCGGAGGCGCTGCTCGCGGCGATGACGGACTTTTTCCGTCTGTGGAAGCGGACGGAGGACGCGCACCTCGCGCCCTTTGCCGAGACGCCGCCGGAGCACGCGCTCTACGACGGGCGCTTCGTGCGGAGCATCGCGCTGCCGGGGGGACGGGACTACACCAACGAGGACATCGCCGCGGCGCTCTCCGCCTACATCCGGCTTTTCGACGACGCGCTGAAAGGGTATCTTTCCGGCCGGTATACGGCGCAGGACGTGGAGGGTCTGTACCTCCGCTGGCTGAACGACGACAACATCAAGATATAAAGAAGGTGTTTTTATGAACGCTGAAAACTATACGCAGAAAACGATCGAGACGGTGAACACCGCCCGGGCCATGGCGGAGGAGAACGGCAACCAGTACATCACGCCGGAGCATCTGCTCTACGCGCTGGTCGATCAGGACGGCGGCCTTATCGGGACGCTGCTCGGCCGCATGGGCGTCGACCGCGACGCGCTGCTGGCCGAGCTGGACACGGCGATCTCCGCGCTGCCGAAAGTGTCCGGCGGCAGCGGCGAGGTCTACGCCGCGCCGGAGACGACGCGGGTGCTGGACTTCGCGGAAAAAGTGGCGAAGAAGATGGGGGACGAATACGTCTCCGTGGAGCACGTCATGTTGGGCATCTTCGCGAACGGGACGCGGGCCGTCAAGGACATCTTCGCCCGCAGGAACGTGACGAAGGACGCCTTCGTGGCGGAGCTGGCCAAGGTCAAGACGCGGCCCAACACCTCCGACAACCCGGAGGACACCTACGACGCGCTGGCGAAATACGGCACAGACCTTGTCCAGAAGGCGCGGGAGGGAAAGATGGACCCCGTCATCGGGCGGGACAGCGAGATCCGCAACGTCATCCGTATCCTCTCCCGCAAGACGAAGAACAACCCCGTGCTCATCGGCGAGCCGGGCGTCGGCAAGACGGCCATCGCCGAGGGGCTCGCCCAGCGGATCGTGCGGGGCGACGTGCCGGAGGGGCTGAAGGACAAGACCATCTTCTCGCTGGACATGGGCGCGCTCATCGCGGGGGCCAAGTACCGCGGCGAATTCGAGGAGCGGCTCAAGGCCGTGCTGGAGGAGATACGCAAGAGCGAGGGCAAAACGCTGCTCTTCATCGACGAGCTGCACAACATCGTGGGCGCGGGGAGAACGGAGGGCAGCATGGACGCGGGCAATCTGCTGAAGCCCATGCTGGCGCGGGGCGAGCTGCACTGTATCGGCGCGACGACGCTGGACGAGTACCGCAAGTACATCGAGAAGGACGCGGCGCTGGAGCGGCGGTTCCAGCCGGTGCAGGTGGACGAGCCGACGGTGGAGGATACCATCTCCATCCTGCGCGGGCTGAAGGAGCGGTACGAGATCTTCCACGGCGTGCGTATCCACGACGCGGCGCTCGTCGCGGCGGCGACGCTGTCCGACCGGTACATCTCCGACCGGTTCCTGCCGGACAAGGCCATCGACCTCGTCGACGAAGCCTGCGCCCAGATCAGGACGGAGATCGACTCCATGCCGGCGGAGCTGGACGACGTGCGGCGCCGTATCATGCAGATGCAGATCGAGGAGATGGCGCTGAAGAAGGAGGAGGACAAGCTGTCCCGCGACAGGCTCGCGAAGCTGACGGCGGAGCTGGCCGAGGAGCAGGACAGGTTCAACGCCATGAAGGCGCTCTGGGAGAGCGAGAAGGCCGGCGTGGACGAGGTGAAGAACATCAAGGGCGACATCGACCGGGTCAAAGGCGAGATCGCCGAGGCGCAGCGCACCTATGAGTACGAGCGGGCGGCCAAGCTGCAGTATTCCGATCTGCCGGAGCTGGAAAAGAAGCTCGAGGAGGCGGAGCGCCGCAGCGAGACGAAGAAGGAGAACGCCCTCGTGCGGGACACCGTTACCGAGGACGAGATCGCCGGTATCGTGGCCCGCTGGACGGGCATCCCCGTGGCGAAGCTCATGGAGAGCGAACGGGAAAAGCTTTTACATCTGGACGAGATCATACACAGGCGGCTCGTGGGGCAGGACGAGGCCGTCCAGCGCGTGACGGAGGCGATATTGCGCTCCCGCGCGGGGATCGCCGACCCGAACAGGCCCATCGGCAGCTTCCTGTTCCTCGGGCCCACGGGCGTAGGCAAGACGGAGTTCGCCAAGGCCATCGCCGAGGCGCTTTTCGACGATGAGCGCAGCATGGTGCGTATCGACATGACGGAGTACATGGAGAAGTTCTCCGTGTCGCGGCTCATCGGCGCGCCTCCCGGCTATGTCGGCTACGATGAGGGCGGCCAGCTGACCGAGGCCGTGCGGCGCAAGCCGTACTCCGTCGTGCTGTTCGACGAGGTGGAAAAGGCGCACCCGGACGTGTTCAACATCCTGCTGCAGATCCTGGACGACGGGCGTATCACCGACAGCCAGGGGCGGACGGTGGACTTCAAGAACACCATCATCATCCTGACCTCGAACCTGGGCGCGCAGACGCTGCTGGCCGGTATCAACGACCGGGGCGAGATAGAGGAGGACGCGCGCCGCGCCGTGGAGGCGGAGCTGAAGACCGCCTTCCGGCCGGAGTTCCTCAACCGGCTGGACGAGATCATTATGTTCAAGCCGCTGACGAAGGATAGCCTGGAGCGCATCATCGACATCATGGCGGACGGGCTGAGACGACGCCTCGCCGACAAGGAGCTCGCGCTCGAGATCACGCCGGCGGCGAAGGCGCTCGCCATCGAGCGGGGCTTCGACCCGCTGTACGGCGCGCGGCCGCTGCGCCGCTACCTGCAGTCCGCGGCGGAGACGCTCATCGCAAAAACGATCATTAAGGGCGATATCTCCGCCGGCGACACGCTGGTGCTGGACGCGGAGGACGGCGAGATGGTCTGCCGCACGAAGAGCGCGGCGTAAAAGCGAAATAAAAAGGCGTCCCGCTGAAAAGCGGGACGCCTTTTTATGGTTGGAAAAATGACGTTTATTTCTTGCGCGGGGGCTCGCCCACGGTCTCGACGAACTCGAAAAGCACGCCGTCGGAGAAGCGGGGGCGGAGGAAGTTCACCATGATGTCGCAGGAACCGGGGACGGCATGCTCCTCGAGCATGCCCATGCCCTTTTCCCGAAACTCCGCGGCGGCGGCTTCCACGTCCTCCACCTCGAAGGCGATGTGGTGCAGGCCGCCCCTGCCGTCCCGGAACTGGGTCAGCACACCGGAGCGGGGGATGATGAACTCGATGGGAACGTCGCCCACGGGGCCGTATTTGGTGAAAATGAGGTGGGAGTCGTACGCCTGGACGTCGTCCTCGTAGTCGATCTCCAGCTGGAACATGTCCATAATATGCTCCGCCATGGCTCTGTCCTTGGCGATGACGCCGACATGGTGGATACGCTTGGGCTTCATGCGATCCTCTCCTTTCAGACCATTTCCGCAAGGCCCTGCAGGCGGGTGCGGATCTGCTCGAAGGCGGTGGCTTCCTGGTCGATCTCGATCATGACGTACTTGACGCCGGCGTTATCGAACTGGGTGTTGTAAACGGCGTAGTCGAACTCCTCGGGGTCGCAGAACTTCATCATGCAGACCACGATGGCGTCCGCGCCCTTGGCCTTCATCATGTCCATGAGCATCTGGCCGCGGACCTTCTTGAAATCGCCCGCGAGCGAGCAGCCGCGGATATCCTGCCACATCTTCGCCATGCGGTAGAGGGGGGCGCCGCCCTCCTCGGGCACCAGCGTGCGGGTCTGGCGGGATTCCTGGGCCAGGTCGTCGCCCACGACGGCGATGCCCAGCTCCGCGAAGATGTCCAGCATCTCCTTCGGCTCGGCGGTGATGCCGGTGAGGATGACCTTCATGCCCTGCCAGTCGGCGGCGGGCATGGCCGCGAGCTCACGCGTGAGCTCTTCCACAAGGGCGGTGTGCTTTTCCTTCTCCATGAACCAGCGGGACTTGAACACGTCGTGCCGGATGGCGGGGGTGATGACGTCGGGGTGCTTCGCGGCTTCCTCCGCGAACGCGTTCAGCGCCCGGCGGTTAGCGTTATAGACGAGGATGGAGGCGGCGATGGCGTCGTCCGTGATCTTGGCACCGAGGATCTCCTCCAGACGGCGGCGGACGATCTCATACTCCGCAACGAGGAAGGTGTTGGCCGCCTCGATGGCGCGGTTCTGGGGATGGGTGAACTGGATGGAGGGGCATTTGCCCTTCCACTTCTGGCCCATGCACTTCAGCGTGTCGCACAGCGACGGGATGACCACCGCGTCCAGCACGTCGTACGTGCCGCGGAGCTCCAGCTCCAGCACGCTCTGCATGATGGAGCAGGCGAAGGGCTGCAGATAGGCCCGCGCCTCCGCGATGGGGACGTTGCCGCCCCAGAGGCCCACGGGCACGGCGCCCGCGGCGTGGATCAGCTCCTCCGGCGTGTAGACCGGCAGGACGCCCACCAGCTTTTTGCCGCTGTTCTTGAGAGCGTAGATGGAAGCGCCGGGGTTTTCGGCGATCTTCGTCAGCTCGTTGATAATGTCGTTGGCTCTGCTCATCATTCGGCCTCCTTCTTCGCGGTCATCATTTCCTGAAGCGCCTGGATACGGGTATCGAACTGCGCCTGGGCAAAGTTCCTCGGGTCGGTCTGGTCGCCGTCGAACATCACGTAGGGGACGCCGGTATCCTCCTGCACCTTGTCGAGCGTCTCCACGGAGAGGAAGCTCATGATCTTGCAGCTCCGGTTCACGTGGTAGACAAGGCCGTCGCACTGGCCGCCCTTGAGCACCTTTTCGGTGAGGGCGATCTTGCCGTCCAGGTCGCGGTTGGTGATGATGGAGGAATACGCCTCGCCCATGGACTTCGGGTCGCCGGGCGTATAGTGGAGCGACCACATGTCGGGATAGCCGGAACCGGTCATCAGCATGCCGAGGCCCTTGAAGGCCTTGAACGTGTAGCCCAGGTACGGCCAGCAGGCGATGCCCTCCCAGGAGAAGCGGAACTTTTCGTTGTCGCCGAAGGCGAACTCGCCGTTCTTCATCTTCTCTTCCAGCTCGTCCGCGTATTTATTGAAGCAGAGCTCGCTGCCCTTGTGGGCGCGGTAGCAGACGACCAGCGCCATGTAGTTGAAGAAGTCGAAGCCGTTCATCGGGGACGGCTTGTGGGAGACCATCCCGGCCATGCGGTCCCACGCCTTGATGGAACGCTGGCTCTGCTCCTGCACCTCGGCGAACTTCTCGTAGTCGAAGGGACGGCCGGTGATCTCCTCGAGCTGGCGGATCGCGTACTCGAACTCGCCCTTCATGTACTCCTTGGCGTGCTCGGAAACGGGCATTTCGTGGTTGTAGGGCGTGTCGATGAAGATACAGGGGATGTTCAGCTCCGCCGCCAGGTTCTCATACCACTTCTGCAGCGTGTTGCAGAGGTTGTTGCAGGTGATGACGAGATCGGGCAGGGGGCACAGCTCGCCCGGGCAGTCCGCCAGCTCCTGCGGCATGACGCCGGTCTGGTTGTACTCCTTGAGCAGCTCGAGATAGCCCAGGTTGACGCGGGCGTAGGAGCAGATGTCGTTGAGATAGCCCTTGCGCTCCGCCGCCAGCAGCAGGGGCATGGACCCCTTCTTGGCGCCGACGGCCGCCGCGTGGTTCTCCGGATAGACCATGCAGATGTCCATGGCCGTGCAGAATTCGTCCGGCGCCACGGAAGCCGACCAGCAGACGAGCTTGCCGTTCTTCTTGGCCTCCCGGGCGTCCTCATAGGACTTTGCGCTGTAGTAGGCGAGCAGTTCCTTTGCGCTCATGCCTTCGGTAGGTTCAGTCATTTTTCCATTCCTTTCTTTTTTAATGCATCGTCATAGGCGAATAACGCCGCGCCGAGGGCGCCGGTGAACTGGGGGATCGCCGGGACCGTGACGGGCTTGTGCATTTCGCGTTCGACGGCGCGCTTCACGCCGGCGTTCAGGGCGCCGCCGCCGGTGAGCACCACGTCGTCCCTGATACCGCCGCGGCAGGCCAGCGCCATGGCCTTCACGGCCACGGACTGGTGGATACCGGCGACGATGTTCTCCCGCTTCTCGCCCTTGGAGAGCTGGGAGATGACCTCCGACTCGGCAAAGACGGTGCAGGTGCTGCTGATGGGGGCGGGGTAGTCCGCCGCGGCGTCCAGCTTTTCAAGGCTCTCCACGTCCGTTTCCAGCACGCGGGACATGACCTCCAGGAAGCGGCCCGTGCCCGCGGCGCATTTGTCGTTCATGAAGAATTTCTGGACGGAGCCGTCCGGCCCCACGTTGATGGCCTTGACGTCCTGGCCGCCGATGTCGATGATCGTGCCGGCGGTGGGGACGAGGCGCTTCACGCCGCGGGCGTGGCAGCTCAGCTCGCTGATCTGCCGGCCGGCGCCGGTGAAGCTGCTGCGGCCGTAGCCGGTGACGACGGAGGCGTCCATCTCCTCCAGGCCGCGCCCGCACTGGGCCTTGATCTCGGCAAGGACGCGCTCCGGCCCGCTGGTGCCCGTGCCGAAGCCGACGACGGCCTTCGCGGCGATCTCATCGCCGTTTTTCAGCACGACGGCCTTCGACGAGGAGGAGCCGATGTCGATACCGAGGGTGTAGATGTCTTGTTCCATAAAAAAGCTCCGCGTTCGAAGATTGTCTTACAAGTTCCTATTGTACATCATCCTATGGACAGTGTCAAACCATAAAACATAAAAATCATCTATAATAAAAAGGAATTTTGGCGCGTTTTTCCTAATAAAAAAGGGACAGCCCGAAGGCTGTCCCCAAGGAGCGCTCACAGCGCGTCGATATACCGGCAGGCGGCGATGGCGGCCACGGAGCCGTCCGCCGCGGCGGTGGTCAGCTGGCGCACCGTTTTCGAGCGGCAGTCGCCGGCGCAGAAGACGCCGGGCGTCTTCGTGAGGCAGTCTTCGCCGGCGTCGATATAGCCGTAGTTGTTGAGGGCGGCGACGTCGGCAAAGGCGTCGTTCTCCGGGATGAGGCCGATGGCCACGAAGAGCCCGTCGCAGGGGATGTCGTCCTTCTCGCCCGTCTCCTCCCGGAAGATGCGGATGCCGCGCAGGCCGCGCTCGTCCCGGAGGAAGCTGTCGATCTTCGCGCCGGTGACGGTCCTGACGTTGGGGCGGGCGAAGAGGATGTCCTGCAATCTCTGCTCGCCGGTGAAGTAGTCCAGGTCCTGCACCATGGTCACCTCGCGGCAGTTCTCGGCCAGGAGGATGGCCTCCTGCAGGGCGGAGTTGCCGCCGCCGGCGACGCAGACCGCCTTGTCGCGGTAGAACTCCCCGTCGCACACGGCGCAGAAGGAGATCCCGTCGCCTACCAGGTCGTACTCTCCCTCCACGCCCAGCATGCGGTGCTTCACGCCGGTGGCGATGATGACGGCGCGCCCCTCGAAATCGGAGCCCTCCGCCGTCAGCACGTGCTTCACGGCGCCCTCGTCCCGGATGGCGGTGACGGTCTCCATCTCCAGGTCGGCGCCCTGGTCGATGATCTGGTCCACGAAGCGGTCGGCGAATTCGTTGCCGCTCATCTGCTTGGTGCCGGGGAAGTTCTCCACCTTCGGGGAGTAGGTGATCTGGCCGCCGAAGCCGGTCTTTTCCACCAGCAGGACGGTCTTGTTGTTGCGCAGCGCGTAGAGCGCCGCGGTCATACCGGCGGGGCCGCCGCCGATCACGATGATGTCATGCATACTGTCTCTCCTGTTATAATGGGGAACGCCGCGGCGTTCCCCATTCGTTCGGTTTTTCGCGCCGTCAGACGGGTTTCTCCGCCTGGAGGAATTTCTTGATATCGGCCACGCCGTAGTACTTGTCAAAGTGCTCGCCGTCGGTCACGACGAGCGTGGGGGCGCCCTTCACGCCGTACTTGTTCACGAGCTCGACATTCTCCTCCGCGATGAGCTTCTCATAGGGGAAGCCGACGCTGTCCAGGAATTTTTCCACGAAGCGGCAGTTGGGGCAGGTGGTGCGGGCGAAGAGGATGGCCTTCGTGTCGCCGGAGGCGTGCTCGTGCGCCTGCTCATGGTGCTCGCAGGCGCAGCCGCCGTGGAGCGGGCCGGTGTGGGTCAGGCGGGAGGTGGCCAGGTTGTAGACCTTGCGGTCCTTGAACTCCTGGGCCTTGCCGTCGTTCCAGTTCTGGACGGGGCGGTAATAGCCGGTGATCCGGCTGTAGACCTCGGTATGCTCGCCGCACTTGGGGCAGGTGTACTGCTCGCCGGTGAGGTACCCGTCGTTCCGGCAGACGGAATACGTGGGGCTCATGGTGTAGTACGGGAGCTTGTAGTTCTCCGCGATCTTGCGCACCAGGTTGGCGGCGGCCTTCCAGTCGGGGAGCTTTTCGCCGAGGAAGGCGTGGAACACCGTGCCGGAGGTGTAGAGCGTCTGGAGCTCGTCCTGGATATCCAGCGCGGAGAAGATGTCGTCCGTGTAGCTCACAGGCAGATGAGAGCTGTTGGTGTAATAGGGCGTGCCGCAGTCCGCGCCGACGGCGGTGATGATGTCGGGATAGCGGTTCTTGTCATGCTTGGCAAGGCGGTACGCCGTGGACTCCGCGGGAGTGGCCTCCAGATTGTAAAGGTCGCCGTACTGTTCCTGGTAATCGGAAAGACGCTCTCTCATGTGGTTGAGAACATCCTTGGTGAACTGCTGGGACTCCTCGTTCGTCAGGTCCTTCCCCAGCCAGCGGGCGTTGAGGCAGGCTTCGTTCATGCCCACGAGGCCGATCGTGGAGAAGTGGTTGGCGAACGTGCCGAGGTAGCGCTTCGTGTAGGGGTAAAGGCCGGCGTCCAGCAGCTTCGTGATGACGTCGCGCTTCACCTTCAGCGAGCGGGCGGAGATGTCCATCATGCGGTCGAGCCGCTGATAGAACTCCTCAGGCGTTTTGGAGAGGTACGCGATGCGCGGCATGTTGATGGTGACGACGCCGATGGAGCCCGTGGACTCGCCGGAGCCGAAGAAGCCGCCGGACTTTTTGCGCAGCTCGCGCAGGTCGAGGCGGAGCCGGCAGCACATGGAGCGCACGTCGGAGGGCTCCATGTCGGAGTTGATGTAATTGGAGAAGTAGGGGGTGCCGTATTTGGCGGTCATCTCAAAGAGGAGCTTGTTGTTCTCCGTCTCGCTCCAGTCGAAGTCGCGCGTGATGGAATAGGTGGGGATGGGGTACTGGAAGCCGCGGCCGTTGGCGTCGCCCTCGATCATGATCTCGATGAACGCCTTGTTGACCATGTCCATTTCCTTCTTGCAGTCCTTGTAGCAGAAGTCCATCTCCTTGCCGCCCACGATGCAGGGCAGCTCCGCAAGGTCCGCCGGGACCGTCCAGTCCAGCGTGATGTTGGAGAACGGCGCCTGCGTGCCCCAGCGGGACGGCGTGTTCACGCCGTAGATGAAGGACTGGATGCACTGCTTGACTTCCTTCTGGGAGAGGTCGTCCACCTTGACGAAGGGGGCGAGATAGGTGTCGAAGGAGGAGAACGCCTGGGCGCCGGCCCACTCGTTCTGCATGATGCCGAGGAAGTTCACCATCTGGTTGCAGAGGGTGGACAGGTGGCTCGCCGGAGAGGAGGTGATCTTCCCGGGGACGCCGCCGAGGCCCTCCTGGATGAGCTGCTTCAGGCTCCAGCCGGCGCAGTAGCCGGTGAGCATGGACAGGTCGTGGAGGTGGATGTCCGCGTTGCGGTGGGCGTTGGCGATCTCGTCGTCATAGACCTCGCTCAGCCAGTAGTTCGCGGTGATGGCGCCGGAGTTGGAGAGGATCAGGCCGCCCACGGAGTAGGTGACGGTGGAGTTCTCCTTCACGCGCCAGTCGTTGATCTTGAGGTAGTTGTCAACGGTCTTCTTGTAGTCCAGGATGGTGTCGCTGACGTTGCGGAGCTTTTCGTGCTGCTTACGATACAGGATGTAAGCCTTGGCCACGTTCTCGTAGCCGCCGCGGGAGAGGACAGATTCCACCGAGTCCTGGATATCCTCGATCTTCAGCAGGTCGTCCTGGATCTTCGGCTGGAAATCGGCCGTGACCATCAGGGCCAGGAAATCGATGACGCTCTCCGTATAGTTGGTGGCGGTGGCGTCAAAGGCTTTTTTGATCGCGTTGGCTATCTTCGTGATGTCAAAATCGACGATCCGGCCGTCGCGCTTTACGATTCTGTACATGACAGATCCCCCTTATCTCTATAGAACAAAACACCCGAAAGCGTGTACGACAATCATACATCACCTCGGGTGCCCTGTCAATATATTGTGCGAAAAAACCGGAGAAATTTTGCAAAAGACACTATATCTTGTGGTCCGTTTCCAAATCAATCGACGCCGCGCAGCGCCGCGGAGGGGACGTGGCGCCGGGCGGCGGCCAGCATGGCGTCCATCGTTTCCCGCGGGGCGGCGGTATAGCTGCCGTCCAGGATGTCGCCGGAGTCCTTGAAGCTCTGCAGGAAGTAGCGCCGGGCGCCGGCGATCCAGCGGGCCGCGGCCTCGATATCCGCCACGGTGTGGAGCTCGCGCACGACGGTGGTGCGGAACTCGTAGTCCGTTTTGCCCTCCATCAGAAGGCGGCGGCTCTCGTCGATGAGGGCGAGGTCCAGCTTCGGCAGGCCGGCCACGGCGGCGTACCGCTCCGGCGAGGACTTGATATCCATGGCCACATAGTCCGCGAGGCCGTTGTCCAGCACGTCCCGCAGAACGGCGGGGCGGTAGCCGTTGGTGTCCAGCTTCACGGCGTAGCCCAGCGCGCGCACGCGGGCCATGAAGTCCAGCAGGCCGCTCTGGAGCGTGGGCTCGCCGCCGGTGATGGCGACGCCGTCCAGCAGGCCGCGGCGTTTTTCGAGAAAAGCGAGGACGTCCTCCAGAGGGAACACGTCCTTCTCCTCCTCCGGCCGGACGAGAGAGGCGTTATGGCAGAACGGGCAGCGGAAATTGCACCCGCCGGTGAAGACCGTGCAGGCCGTATGGCCGGGGAAATCCAGCAGCGTCAGCTTCTGGAAGCCGTTGATGATCATGAGGCACCTCCTGCGGACGGGAGCGTCCGCGCCCATTATAGCGTTTTTTTGCGCGGCTTTCAACGGCGGAACTTGGCGGCGGCGTATTTTTGTGGTAAAGTAGGGGACGGAGCGCGCAACCGAAGCGCGCGGGCCTCCGTCATGATAGACGGAGGTACTATCTGCAACAGGGTGATCGATTTGGAAGACGCGACAATCATCGACCTTTTTTTCAAACGGGACGACACGGCCATCCGGGAGACGCAGGCCAAATACGGCAAGCTCTGCCTTTACACGGCGCGGAACATCCTGCCGGACGAGCGGGACGCGGAGGAGTGCGCGGGCGACACGCTGCTGCGCCTCTGGAACGCGATACCGCCGGAGAGGCCCCGGTCGCTGGGCGCGTACATCGCGCGGGTGACCCGTAATCTGGCGCTGGACCGCTACGCCTACAACAGCGCGGAAAAGCGCAGCACGGCGCTGACGGAGGCCTTTGAGGAGCTGGAGCCCATGCTCAGCGGCGGCGACGTCGCCCAGCGGACGCTGGAGGAGCGGGAGTTCAAGCGCTTCATGGGCGATTTCCTCCGCCGGCAGAGCCGCGAGGCGCGGATCTTTTTCGTCAGGCGCTATTACTACGGCGAGAGCGTCCGGGAGATCGCGGAGGATACGGACGTCACGGAGGAAAAGGTGAAATCCTCCCTGTTCCGCACGCGGAACAGGCTGCGGGAGGCGCTGAAGCAGGAAGGAACGGTATGAAAGACTATACGCTGTTTGAAAAATTCATGCGCTCGGCGGACGACGGGCTTCTGGAAGAGGCGAAGCAGCCGCGGGCGCGGAGACGGAACTGGGTCTACGCCGCGGGGACGCTGGCCGCCTGTTTGCTGGTGGCGGCGGGGCTGCTGGTGTGGAAGCCGTGGCAGACGGGCGATATCCGGACGAAAGGAAGCGAACCGATGGCGACTGCGAGGATAGCCAATCCGCTCCACGACGCCTCCGCCGAGGAGCTGGCGCAGCTGGGATACGACGTGGCCGTGCCGCAGGGCGCGGAGAACGTGGCCTATACGCTGATCGACAACGGCGAGAACGTGCCGCTGGCGCAGGTGACCTATGACAGGGACGGCCTCGCGTACACGTACCGCGGGCTCATCGCCGGAGAGCCGGAGGACATCTCCGGCGTTTACGAGAGCTTTGACGAGGAGCTTTCCTGGCCGGCTGCCGGGCTCGACATGCGCCTTTGCGCCAGCGAGGGCGGCTGGGCCGTGGTGAGCTGGTACGAGCCGGCGACGGGCACCCAGTGGTGTCTGGCGGCGGAGGGAGAGGCGCGGAAAGTGCTGACAACGGCGCGGGATATCCTGAACGTTACGGGCATCGACATCGCCGCGGCGCCGGAGGGCGCGCAGGACGTGACCTACGACGCGTTCCCGCTGAACGGGCGCACCGTGGCGGAGACGCGCTTCACCTGGGAGGGCCGCCGCTGGACCTACCGCATGGCGGCCACCGGCGAGATCGGGCTGGAGGATATCTCCGGCACGGGCCTTGCCTACGCCGTCAGCGAGGACGGCGTGGTGGCCTACTGCGACGCGAAGCTCTTTTACGACGAGGGCGGCGCGGGCAAGATCATCTGGTTCGACGTGGTGCCCGGCATGCTGTACAGTCTGACCGTGGAGACCGGCGCCTCCGCCGCGCTTCTGGCCGAAATGGCGAACAGCCTGTTCACGCCGCTGCAGGGCGACGTGGGCTGACGCAGGCGACTCAGATACCCCAGCCCCGCGGGAGCAGACGCTCCCGCGGGGCTTTTGATACCCGGGCCGTTGGGTAAGTTGATGAAAAAAGCGCGCCCGACCGCCGCAAAGTGGGTGAAAACGCACAAAAGGCTGTGAATATAATTCAAATACGCGCTATATTTATGAATAAAAATGCAAGAAAAGCTTGACATATCCGCGATTTGACCGTATAATCGGTGCATAAAAATTCACGGAGGCGCGTTATGAACAAAGCGAACATCAAGAAAGTCGTCCTCGCCTATTCCGGCGGGCTGGATACGTCCATCATCATCCCCTGGCTGAAGGAGAACTACAACGGCTGCGAGGTCATCGCCGTGTCCGGCAACGTGGGCCAGGCCGACGAGCTGGAGGGGCTGGAGGAAAAGGCGCTGAAAACGGGCGCGTCGAAGCTCTACGTGCTCGATCTGACGGACGAATACGTCAACGAATACATCATGCCCTGTCTGAAGGCGGGGGCCACGTATGAGGAGTATCTGCTGGGCACGGCGCACGCGCGGCCCGTCATCGCGAAGGGGCTGGTGGAGATCGCGAAGCGCGAGCATGCGGACGCCATCGCCCACGGCTGCACCGGCAAGGGCAACGACCAGGTGCGCTTCGAGCTGGCCATCAAGCATTTCGCGCCCGACATGCCCATCATCGCCCCGTGGCGGGAGTGGACCATCAAGTCCCGGGACGAGGAGATCGACTACGCGGAGGCCCACAACGTGCCGCTGAAGATCGACAGGACGACGAATTATTCCAAGGACAAGAACCTGTGGCACCTGTCCCACGAGGGGCTCGATCTGGAGGATACGGGCAACGAGCCGCAGTATGAGAAGGAAGGCTTCCTGGAGATGGGCGTTTCGCCCCTCAAGGCGCCGGACGAGCCGACGTACGTCACGCTGGATTTCGAGCAGGGCATCCCCACGGCGCTGAACGGCGAGAAGCTCAGCGCGAAGGAGATCATCCTGAAGCTGAACGAGATCGGCGGGGCGAACGGCATCGGCCTTCTGGACATCGTGGAGAACAGGCTCGTCGGCATGAAGTGCCGCGGCGTGTACGAAACGCCGGGCGGCGCGATCCTTTACAAGGCGCACAGCGTGCTGGAGAGCGTCTGCCTCGACAAGATGACGCTCCATGAAAAGCAGAAGCTGGCGATCACCTTCGGCGAGCTCGTGTACAACGCCCAGTGGTTCACCCCGCTGCGGGAGGCGCTCAGCGCCTTCGTGGACAAGACGCAGGAGCGGGTGACCGGCACGGTGAAGCTGAAGCTCTACAAGGGCAACATGATCAACGCCGGCGTGTGGAGCCCTTACTCGCTGTACAGCGAGAAGATCGCCACCTTCGGCGAGAGCGATTACGACCAGACCGACGCCGCCGGGTTCATCAATCTCTACGGGCTGCCCATCAAGGTGCAGGCCATGGTGGACGGCCAATAAAGGAAGGACGAAGCGAGCGTTCTGCGCGGGTGCCGCGCAGAACGCTTCCGGTAAGGAGCCTGTTATGGAGAAACTTTGGACCGGCGTGACGGCCGGGAAAACGGACCCGCTGGCGGACGCGTTCAACGCGTCCATCGGCGTCGACAGCCGGATGTTCCGGCAGGATATCCGGGGCAGTATCGCCCACGCGGCCATGCTGGGCAAGCAGGGGATCATCGCCCCCGCGGAGGCGGAGGCGCTGCAGGCGGGGCTGGCCGGTATCCTGGCCGACCTGGAGAGCGGCGCGCTGGCCGTGGACATGACCTGCGAGGATATCCACATGTTCGTGGAGCAGGAGCTGACGAGCCGGCTCGGCGACGTGGGGAAGAAGATCCACACCGCCCGGAGCCGGAACGACCAGGTGGCGCTCGACCTGCGGCTCTATCTGCGGGACGAGTGCGCGGCGATCCGCGAAGGGACGGAGACGCTCATCGCGGCGCTGGCGGACAAGGCGGAGACGTACGCGGAGGCCATCATGCCGGGGTACACCCATCTGCAGCGGGCGCAGCCCGTGACCTTCGGCCACCACCTGATGGCGTACGCGATGATGCTGCTGCGCGACAGGGCGCGGCTCGACGACGCGGCGAAGCGGATGAACGTATCGCCCATCGGGTGCTGCGCGCTGGCGGGGACGACCTATGACACCGACCGGCGGATGGAGGCGGAGCTGCTGGGCTTCGACGACATCGCGCTGAACAGCATGGACGGCGTCTCCGACCGGGATTTCTGCCTGGAGCTTTTGAGCGCGCTGGCCATCCTGATGACGCACCTTTCGCGCCTTGCGGAGGAGCTCATCCTCTGGGCCAGCTGGGAATTCAAATTCATCGAGCTTTCCGACGCCTACACCACGGGCTCCTCCATCATGCCCCAGAAACGGAACGCCGACATGGCGGAGCTGGTGCGGGGCAAGACGGGGAGAGTGTACGGCGATCTGATGGGGCTTTTGACGACGCTGAAGGGCCTGCCGCTGGCCTACAACAAGGACATGCAGGAGGACAAGGAGCGCGTGTTCGACGGGTGCGACACCGCGAAGCTGTGCCTTGCCATCACGGCGAAGATGATCGAAACGATGGCCGTGCGGACGGACAACATGCGCCGCGCCGCCGAGACGGGCTTCATCAACGCCACGGATCTGGCCGATTATCTGGTGAAAAAGGGCCTGCCGTTCCGCAGCGCGTATAAGCTCTCCGGCGAGATCGTGGCCCGCTGCATGGCGGAAGGCTATGTGCTGGAGACGCTTCCGCTCGAAACCTACAAAAGCTTCAGCGAACTTTTCGACGAGGACGTATACGACGCGATCAATCTTGCGAACTGCGTCGAACGGCGCATTTCCGAGGGCGGCACCTCCGCCGCCTCGGTCAAAAAGCAGATCGCGTACGCGAGGGAGGCGCTCAAACCGTGACGAAGGTATTCATCGACGGCAGCGCCGGTACGACGGGCCTGCGCATCGCGGACCGGCTGGCGGCGCGGGAGGATATCGCGCTCATCACGCTGCCGGACACGCTCCGCAAGGAGGCGAAGGCGCGGGCGGCGGCGTTCCGCGAAGCGGACGTTGCGTTCCTCTGTCTGCCGGACGCGGCCGCCGCGGAGGCGGTATCGCTCGTCGGCGGGGACACGGCCGTCATCGATACCTCCACCGCCCACAGGACGGCGGAGGGCTGGGTCTACGGCTTCCCGGAGCTGCCGGGCCAGCGGGAGAAGATCGCCGCGAGCCGGCGGATCGCGAACCCCGGCTGCCATGCCAGCGGCTTCATCGCGCTGACGGCGCCGCTGGTGGGCGAGGGGCTCGTCAGGCCGGACACGGCGCTCACCTGCTTTTCCGTGACCGGCTATTCCGGCGGCGGCAAGAGCATGATCGCGGACTATGAGGCCGAGGACCGCCCGGCGGCGCTTGACGCGCCGCGGCAGTATGCGCTTTCGCAGCAGCACAAGCACCTGCCGGAGATGGTGAAGCTGAGCGGGCTTGCGCAGGCGCCGGTCTTCTGCCCCATCGTGGCGGATTACTACAGCGGCATGACGGTGACGGTGCCGCTTTTCGCGAAAGACTTACGCGGGAGCGCGGAGGACGTGATCGCGCTTTACCGCGCGCGGTACGGCGGCCCCGTGGTGCGCTACGCGCCGTACGACGGCGGCATGGAGGCGGGCAACGCCCTCGCCGGCCGGGACGCGATGGAGGTGACCGTGGCGGGGAACGGGGAGAGGCTGCTGCTCATCGCCCGGTTCGACAACCTGGGCAAGGGCGCCTCCGGCGCGGCGATACAGAACATGAACATCCTGCTTGGCCTTGCGGAGACGACGGGCCTTATCCTATAGGAGGGACACTATGGAGATCATTTCCGGCGGCGTCTGCGCCGCCAAGGGCTTCCGGGCGGCCGGCGTCCGGTGCGGCATACGGCGGAGCCGCACGAAAAAGGACCTGGCGCTCATCGTGAGCGACGTGCCCGCCAACGCGGCGGCGGTCTATACGACGAACCTGGTCAAGGGCGCGCCGCTGACCGTGACGAAGGCGCACCTCGCCGACGGCAGGGCGCAGGCGGTCATCTGCAACAGCGGCAACGCCAACACCTGCAACGCGAACGGCATCGACATCGCGGAGCAGATGAGCGCGCTCGCGGCGGAGGCGCTCGCCCTCCGGCCGGAGGACGTGGTGGTCGCGTCCACCGGTGTCATCGGCCAGCCGCTGGACATCGCGCCCATCGCGGCGGGCATCGCGCCGCTGGCGGCGGCCCTGTCCGCCGAGGGCAGCGGCGACGCCTGCGAGGCCATCATGACCACGGACACGAAGAAAAAGGAGATCGCCGTCGCCTTCACGCTGGGCGGGAAGGTCTGCCATCTTGGCGGGATCGCCAAGGGCAGCGGCATGATCCACCCCAACATGGCGACCATGCTGGTGTTCCTCACGACGGACGCGGCCATCTCCGCGCCCATGCTGCAAAAGGCGCTCTCCGGCGATATCCGGAACACTTTCAACATGACGAGCGTGGACGGCGACACCTCCACGAACGACATGGTGACCATCCTGGCGAACGGCCTGGCCGGCAACGACGAGGTGACGGCCGAGGGCGAGGATTTCACCGCCTTCATGAAGGCGCTGAACACCGTGAACGTATGGCTCTGCCGCGCCATCGCCGCCGACGGCGAGGGGGCGACGAAGCTGCTGGAATGCGCCGTGACCGGCGCGGCGGACGAGGCGGCGGCGAAGACCGTGGCGAAAAGCGTCGTCTGCTCGAGTCTGACGAAGGCCGCCATGTTCGGCGGGGACGCCAACTGGGGCCGCGTGCTCTGCGCCATCGGGTACAGCGGCGCGGCGGTGGACGTGGGCAAGGTGGGCATGAGCTTCCGCTCCGCCGCGGGCTGCGTGGAGGTCTGCCGCGACGGCGCGGGCGTGCCGTTCTCCGAGGAGGAGGCGGCCAAGGTGCTCCGCGAGGACGAGATCGAGATACTGGTCACGCTGGGGGACGGCGGCGCCGCCGCCACGGCGTGGGGCTGCGACCTGACGTACGAATACGTCAAGATCAACGGCGAATACAGGACCTGACAGGAGAGAAACGGGATGGAGTCATTACAGTTGACGAACGCGCGGCGGGCGCAGGTGCTGACCGAGGCGCTGCCGTATATCCGGCGGTACAGCGGGCGGATCGTGGTGGTCAAATACGGCGGCAACGCCATGATCAGCGACGAGCTCCGCCAGCAGGTGATGGAGGACATCGTCCTGCTGTGGCTGGTGGGCGTGAAGGTGGTGCTGGTCCACGGCGGCGGGCCGGAGATCAGCGAGGTCATGGAACGGTACGGCAAGAAGCCGGTGTTCGTGGACGGCCTGCGCGTCACCGACAAGGAGACGGTGGACATCGTGCAGATGGTGCTGGCGGGCAAGGTGAACAAGACGCTGGTGGGTCTGCTGGAGGTCAAGGGCGGCAAGGCGATGGGCATTTCCGGCGTGGACGGACGGCTCATCCAGGCGGCCGCGAAAAACGAGCAGCTGGGCTATGTCGGCAGTATCACGGGGGTGAACATCGCGCCCGTGATGGATCTGCTGGAAAAGGGCTATATCCCCGTCGTGTCCACCCTCGGGTGCGACGAGGAGGGCAATACCTACAACATCAACGGCGACTCCGCCGCGGCGCACATCGCCGGCGCGCTGGGCGCCGACAGGCTCATCATGATGACGGACATCGCGGGCGTCCTGCGCGACAAGGACGACCCGGCGACGCTCATCCCGGAGCTCACCATCGCCGAGGCGGTGCAGCTTTTCGAGCAGGGCGTCATCGCGGGCGGCATGATCCCGAAGGTGGAGTGCTGCATCGACGCGATCCATCTCGGCGTGGACAGCGCCATCATCATGGACGGACGGGTGCCCCATTCCATCCTGATGGAGCTTTTTACGGACGAAGGCGCGGGCACCATGGTCATCGGCAAGGAGTGAAACGATATGGATATCAAAGCGATCGATAACGAATATGTGGCGCACACCTACGGGCGGTTCCCGCTGGAGATCGTGTCGGGCAAGGGCTCGCTCGTCTATGACGAGCAGGGCAAAGAGTACATCGACATGGGCAGCGGCATCGGCGTGACGGCCTTCGGCATCGCGGACGACGCGTGGGTCGCGGCCGTGACGGCGCAGCTCGGCAAGGTGCAGCACATGTCGAACCTTTATTATACGGAGCCCTGCGCCCTGCTGGCCAGGGCGCTCTGCAAAAAGACGGGGCTGAAGAAGGTCTTCTTCGGCAACTCCGGCGCGGAGGCCAACGAATGCGCGATCAAGGCGGCGCGGAAGTACGCCGCGGAGCGGAAGGGCCCGGGCCACCACACGATCGTGACGCTGAAAAACAGCTTCCACGGCAGGACGCTCACGACGCTGGCCGCCACGGGGCAGGCGAAGTTCCACGAGCTGTTCCAGCCGCTGACGCCGGGCTTCGTCCACGCGGAGGCGAACGACCTGGCTGGGACGATCGCGCTGGCGCAGGCGCATAAGGCCGCGGCGGTCATGATCGAGTGCGTCCAGGGCGAGGGCGGCGTCATCCCGCTGGAGAAAGACTACGTGCAGGGCCTCGCGGCGTTCTGCGCGGCGGAGGACATCCTGCTCATCGTGGACGAGGTGCAGACCGGCAACGGCCGCACCGGCGCGTTCTATTCGTATATGAACTACGGCGTCGAGCCGGACATCGTGTCGACGGCGAAGGGGCTCGGCGGCGGGCTGCCGCTGGGCGCGGCGCTTTTCGGCGCGAAGACGCAGGACGTTCTCGGCAAGGGCGACCACGGCTCCACCTTCGGCGGCAACCCCGTCAGCTGCGCCGGCGCGCTCAGCGTCGTGAGCCGTATCGACGAGGCGCTTCTCACGGAGGTGCGGGCCAAGAGCGACTATATCTTCAGCGCGCTCGCCGGCGCGGCGGGCGTGGAGTCCGTTTCCGGCATGGGGCTCATGATCGGTATCAAGACCGTGAAGCCGGCCGCCGACGTGGTCAAGACGTGCATGGAAAACGGTGTCCTGCCGCTGACGGCGAAGGACAAGGTGAGACTGCTCCCGGCGCTGAACATCCCGATGGCGCTGGTGGAGCGGGCGGTGGGCGTCATCAAGGACGCCTGCCGGTGAGGAGGAGACGCCATGGAACTGAAGGGCAAGAGCTTTCTGAAGCTGCTGGACCACACGCCGGAGGAGATCGAGGGCCTGCTGGCGCTGGCGGCGGAGCTGAAGGCGAAGAAAAAGGCGGGCGTGCCCCACGCCATGCACGCGGGGAAGAACGTGGCGCTCATCTTTGAGAAGACCAGCACCCGCACGCGGTGCAGCTTCGAGGTGGCGGCCGCCGATCTCGGCATCCACCCCGTCTACCTCGACCCGAAAAGCTCCCAGATCGGGAAGAAGGAGAGCATCGCGGACACGGCGCGCGTGCTCGGCCGGATGTTCGACGGGATCGAGTACCGCGGCTTCGGCCAGGAGCGGGTGGAGGCGCTGGCGCGGTACGCGGGCGTGCCCGTCTGGAACGGGCTGACGGACGAGTTCCACCCGACGCAGGTGCTCGCGGACTTTCTTACGATACGGGAGCATTTCGGCGGACTGAAGGGGCGCAAGCTCGTCTATATGGGCGACGCGCGCTTCAACATGGGCAACTCCCTCATGGCGGGGTGCGCCAAAATGGGGCTCGATTTCGTTGCCTGCGCGCCGGAGAAGTATTTCCCGAACGCGGCGCTCGTCAAGACCTGTCAGGCCGTGGCCGCGGAGACGGGCGCGACGCTCGCCTTCGAGACAGACCCGGCGGCGGCCGTGCGCGGCGCGGACGTCATCTACACCGACATCTGGGTGTCCATGGGCGAGCCGGAGAGCATCTGGGCGGAGCGGATCCACGATCTGCTGCCCTATCAGGTGAACGCGGCGCTCATGGAGGCGGCGGGCGCGCAGTGCCGCTTCATGCACTGTCTGCCCTCCTACCACGATCTGGAGACGGAGAACGGCCGCGCGATCTATGAAAAGTTCGGTCTGGAGGCCATGGAGGTCACGAACGAAGTGTTCGAGAGCGAGCGTTCCATCGTCTTCGACGAGGCGGAGAACCGCATGCACACCATCAAGGCCGTCATGGCGGCCACGTTATAAAAACAGCGGGCCGCGAGAAGGGATGCCTTCCCGCGGCGCACGCGTAAGGGATGCAGTATGGAAAAAGCGTATCTTATCTTGGAAAACGGACGGGTGTTCGAGGGCGGGCGTATCGGCGCCGCCGGCGACGGCACCGGCGAGCTGGTGTTCACCACCGGCATGACGGGCTATCTGGAAACGCTGACGGACCCCAGCTACGCCGGACAGATCATCCTGCAGACGTTCCCCCTCATCGGGAACTACGGCGTCATCTCCCCGGACTTCGAGGGGACGAGCTGCGCCCGCGGGTACGTGGTGCGGGAGCTCTGCGACGCGCCCTCCAACTTCCGCAGCGAGTATGAGCTGGACCGGTTTTTGCGTGAGCAGGGGATACCCGGCGTCTGCGGCGTGGATACCCGCACCGTCACGCGGCTCATCCGGGAGGAGGGCGTGATGAACGCCCGTATCAGCGCGTCGCCGGAGGCGGCGCTGGCCGATATCCGGGCATACCGCGTGAGCGGCGCCGTGGCGGAGGCCGGCGGGAAGACCGTGCGGACCTATCCCGCGGAGGGGGCGGAGAAGCGCCACGTCGTCCTCATCGACTACGGCGCGAAAAGGAACATCGTCCGCTCTCTCTGCCGCAGAGGGTGCCGCGTGACGGCGGTGCCCCACGACACGGCGGCGGAGGACATCCTGGCGCTCGGGCCGGACGGCGTCATGCTGTCCAACGGGCCCGGCGACCCGCAGGACAACGTCTACGAGATCGCGCAGATCAAAAAGCTCGTGGGGCGGGTGCCGCTCTTCGGCATCTGCCTCGGCCACCAGCTGACGGCACTCGCCATGGGCGGGCAGACGGTCAAGCTGAAGTACGGCCACCGGGGGGCCAACCAGCCCGTGCGGCGCGCCGACGGATCGCGCACGTATATCACGAGCCAGAACCACGGCTATGCGGTGGTCAGCGAGAGCATGGCCGGCGTCGCGCAGGTAAGCTACTACAACGCCAACGACCTCAGCTGCGAGGGCCTCGATTACCCGGGCCTGCGCTGCTTTACCGTACAGTTCCACCCCGAGGCCAGCGCTGGCCCGCGGGATACGGAATTCTTATTCGACCGCTTCATCGCGGAGATGGGAGGCGCGGACCATGCCTAAAGACGCGAGCATCAAAAAAGTCCTTGTCATCGGCTCCGGTCCCATCGTCATCGGCCAGGCGGCGGAATTCGACTACGCCGGCGCGCAGGCCTGCCGCGTGCTGCGGGAGGAGGGCGTCACCACGGTGCTGGTGAACTCCAACCCGGCCACGATCATGACCGACAAGCACCTCGCGGACGCGATCTATCTCGAGCCGCTGACGGCGGAAACGGTCCGCCGCATCATCGCGAAGGAGCGGCCGGACGGTCTGCTCGCCGGGCTCGGCGGGCAGACGGGCCTGACGCTGGCCATGCAGCTGACCCGGGACGGCACGCTGGCAAAATACGGCGTGCGGCTGCTCGGCTCCGACATCGACGCCATCGAGCGGGCGGAGGACCGGGAGCGCTTCCGGGAGACGCTTGAAAAAATGGGCCAGCCGGTCGTCCCTTCGGCTACGGCGGAGGACCTCGATACGGCGCTGGCCATCGCGGCGGACATTGGCTATCCCGTCATCGTACGGCCCGCGTTCACGCTGGGCGGCACGGGCGGCGGCATCGCCGAAACGGAGGAGGAGCTCCGCGTCATCGCGAAGAGCGGGCTCGATCTGTCGCCGATCACGCAGATCCTGGTGGAAAAGTGCATCGCCGGCTGGAAGGAGATCGAGTTCGAGACGATGCGCGACGGCGCGGGGAACGTGATCGCCGTCTGCTCCATGGAAAACCTCGACCCGGTGGGCATCCACACGGGCGATTCCATCGTCGCGGCGCCGGCGCTGACGCTGGCGGACAAGGAGTACCAGATGCTCCGCTCCGCGGCGCTGGATATCATCAGCGAGATCGGCATCGAGGGCGGATGCAACTGTCAGTTCGCGCTCGACCCGGAGAGTTTCGAGTACGCGGTCATCGAGGTGAACCCGCGCGTTTCGCGCTCGTCCGCGCTCGCCTCCAAGGCGACGGGCTATCCCATCGCGAAGATCAGCACGAAGATCGCGCTCGGCTATACGCTGGATGAGATCAAAAACGACATCACGGGCAAGACCTGCGCCTGCTTCGAGCCGACGCTCGACTACGTGGTCGTGAAGGTGCCCAAGTGGCCGTTCGACAAGTTCGCCGGCTCGAGCCGGAAGCTCGGCACCCAGATGAAAGCCACGGGCGAGGTCATGGCTATCGCCCCGAGCTTTGAAATGGCGCTCATGAAGGCCGTCCGCGGCGCGGAGATCGGCCTCGAGACGCTGAACGCCCCGCCGCTTTCGGACAAGCCGCTCGAAGAACGGCTCGCCGAGCAGAACGACCGGAGGCTGTTCACCGTGTTCGAGGCGCTGAAGGCGGGCATGGACGTGGAGCGGATCCACGCCGTCACGCACATCGACCGCTGGTTCCTGCACAAGCTGCGGGGCCTGGCCGACTTTGAGGAGCATATCGCCGCGGCGGGGCTGACGCCGGAGGACTACCGGCGGGCCAAGAAGCTGGGCTACACGGACGCGGCCCTCCGCCGGATGGGCGGCGGGGCGGGCGTGACGGGCCTTCCCATGGCGTACAAGATGGTGGACACCTGCGGCGCGGAATTCGACGCCGAGACGCCCTATTTCTATTCCACCTTCGACGAGGACTGCGAAGCGCGCTCGTTCCGGAGAAGCGGCAAGCCCGTCGTCATGGTGCTGGGCTCCGGCCCCATCCGGATCGGACAGGGCATCGAGTTCGACTACTCCTCCGTCCACTGCGTGTGGACGCTGCGGGAGATGGGGTACGACGTCGTCATCGTCAACAACAACCCCGAGACGGTGTCCACCGACTACGACACGGCCGACCGGCTCTACTTCGAGCCGCTGACGCCGGAGGACGTCATGAACGTCATCGCCGTGGAAAAGCCCGTCGGCGTCGTCGTCGCCTTCGGCGGGCAGACGGCCATCAAGCTGACGCAGTTCCTGGACGGGCAGGGCATCCCCATCCTCGGCACCAGCGCGGAGAGCATCGACATCGCCGAGGACAGGGCGCGGTTCGACGCGCTGCTGGAGCAGTTCGGTATCCGCCGGCCGAAGGGGCACGGCGTGAACACGCTCGCGGAGGCGCTGGCCGCCGCGGAGGAGCTGGGCTACCCCGTGCTGCTGCGGCCGTCCTACGTCATCGGCGGGCAGAACATGTGTATCTCCAAAAACGCGGCGATGACCGAGCGGTATATGCGCGGCATCCTCGCCGGCGGTATCGAGAACCCCGTGCTGGTGGACAAATACATGCCCGGCACGGAGCTGGAGGTGGACGTCATCTCCGACGGGGAGGACGTGCTCATCCCCGGTATCATGGAGCACATCGAGCGGGCCGGTATCCACAGCGGCGACTCCATCGCCGTCTACCCGCCCTATAATCTGAACGACAAATTCCTGCGCCGTATCTGCGAGGTGTCGGAGAAGCTGGCGCTGGCGCTGGGCACGAAGGGCCTCGTCAACATCCAGTACCTCATCTACCAGGATGAGCTGTACGTCATCGAGGTGAACCCGCGGGCGTCCCGCACGGTGCCGTACATCAGCAAGGTGACGGACGTGCCGATGGTGGATCTCGCCTCGCGTATCATGCTGGGGGCGAGGCTGCGCGATCTCGGCTACGGCACGGGGCTTTACCGGACGCCGCCCTACTACGCGGTCAAGGTGCCGGTGTTCTCCTTCGAGAAGCTCAGCGACGCGAACTCCATCCTCGGGCCGGAGATGAAATCGACGGGCGAGGTGCTGGGGCTCGGCCGCACGCTGGCGGAGGCCATGTTCAAGGGCCTCACCGCGGCGGGCTTCACAGTACCCGGGCCGCACGCGCAGCGGGGCACGGGCGTGCTCATCAGCGTGGAGACGGAGGATTATCCCGAGATCCTCTCCCTCGCGCGGCGGTTTTACGGGCTGGGGCTGAAGCTCTACGCCACCAGCGGCACCGCGGGGGCCATCGCCTCCCTCGGTATCCCGGTGACGGCCGTGGCCAACGCCACGGAGAGCGGCGAGATCGCGGCGCTCATGGAGCGGGGCGCGCTCTGCTACATCGTCTACACCGGCGCAGTCAAGGACGCCACCATGGGCGACTATATCGCGCTCCACCGGCGGGCCATGCAGCTCGGTATCCCGTGCCTCACGTCGCTCGACACGGCGAACGCTCTCGCGGACATCATCGCGAGCCGCTTCACCCAGAGCAACACGGAGCCCGTGGACATCAATAATATGCGGAAGCTGCGCCAGCGTATCAGCTTCACCAAGATGCAGGACTGCGGCAACGATTACATCTTCATCGAGAACTTCGACGGCGCCATCACCTGCCCCGAATCGCTCTGCGTCAGCCTGTGTACGCCGCATTACGGCATCGGCGGCGACGGGATCGTGCTGATGGAGAAGTCCGACGTCGCCGACGTGCGCATGCGGACGTTCAACCGCGACGGCAGCGAGGGCCGCATGGCCGGCAACAACATCCGCTGCGTCGGCAAATACCTCTACGACAAGGGGTACGTCCACTCGGAGCATCTGCGCGTGGAGACGGGCAGCGGCGTCCGGCAGCTGACGCTCTTCGTCCGGGACGGCCGCGTCAGCTCCGTGGAGGTGGACATGGGCATGGCCTCGCTGGAGGCTGCCGCCGTGCCCGTCGTGACGGACAAGGCGCAGCTCATCGACAGCCCCGTCGTCATCGGCGGGGAGACGTACCGCGTGACCTGCCTCTCCGTGGGCAACCCCCACTGCGTCGTCTTCTGCGACGCCATCGACGCGCTGGAGCTCGAAAAGCTCGGCCCGGCGTTCGAGTACGCCGACCTCT
>Ga0079305_1001298_pt1 | contig 35152 bp, 30 predicted proteins | sample LMS_cellobiose_e_FD_79183 | JGI IMG/M metagenome (GOLD analysis project Ga0079305, IMG submission 79183) | Rumen-fistulated moose microbial communities from Alaska, USA - LMS_cellobiose_enrichment | ecosystem: Host-associated > Mammals > Digestive system > Stomach > Rumen fluid ... | reverse complement strand
TTTATGTTTTTCCCTACATCCCTACATTTTTTGTCCTTACATTCAGAAATAAAGGCATTTAAGGCATGTAGGGAGCATGATTCCCTACATTTCCCTACATTTCCCTACATGATTTTTGGCCTTCATGGATCATACAATACCCTTCTTCTGTATAACAAATTACCCGTTCGGGCGGATTGCAAATCCGCCTGAACGGGTTATCTTCCATCATCCATCATACATCTCCCCTCTTCCCTCAAAAAGGCTGACGGCTGACAGCTGATTTCTGAAAGTATGTTGGGAAAGGCATGGTCGCCTTCAATTCGTCGTTTCTGCCTATCTTCAGCTTCAAAAACGAAAGAAAAAGAACGCCAACATGTGTCAAACTGTCAAAAAACCGTTATCTTCCCTCTTACATCATACATCATACTTCTTCCATCATACATCAGACATCTAAAAGTGTGGGGCAAAAGCCACGATGCAGCATGACGTCGGCCCGAAGGCCTGCCATGCCGCATCGCATAGAAAAAAAGTAAGCTTTTAAGACCGGTATAGTTGTTAAGTCTTTTCTTTGTTGGTGTATAATGCCATCGTATAGTCCTTTCTCTCTTTATTTCACCAGCACTTTCTTGCCATCTCGGATGACGATGCCCTTCTGCCCTCCGTCCGCCGGACGGCCTTGCAGGTCCTGGAACAATATTTCATCAGTTTTTCGATGTAAATAATTTACATTAAACGGAAGTGCATCTTTTTTAAAGACTCCATCTGCAATGTAAGATTCAGTCAATAATCCAAAAAAATTTTTTCCTTCTAACTGAATAGACACACGACATTTATCACCGACTTTAGCTGTCTCGTAAAAATATAATTTTGTCCAATAATATAATGGATTACCAGGAATTATATCCTCATGATTGGTAAGATCAATTTTCTCCCATTCTCTGCCATCTTCACCGTACAATTTAAAGAATACTTTGAAACGTTCTAGTCCGAAATCAAATTCTATGGTTTCCTTTTCATTAGTCTGCGGATTAACGAAGATTAGCGGGATGGATTTTATTGTTGACAGAAGAATCTCCAAATAACCAGTTGCTGTAACATCGAACCATTCCTCTTCTCCGTTAAAGGTATAATATTCAATTATAGCTTCCCTAATAACGGACTTGCCTAATAATTCATTGAGATCATCCATGCGTGGACAAAATTTATCCTGTCTGCTATAAAAATCTTCCTTGTCATCCGCACTCATGGTTCCGCAAAGCACTCCATATTCGAACTCATCCATAACATAAGGCATCCACCAAATGTTAGAAGCAATGTATCGCGTCTTAGAAGGAACGATAGCTTTGCAACAAGGGAATAAGTCGGGGTCGGTATGGTGTACGTAAAAAAAACCACCTCCGACTGTGGGGGGAGTCCACCCTAAAAAACGAACGCCTCCAAAATGCTCCGATACTTTTTCTGGCGAAACATAAGGAATCGCAACCTCTGCAAAAGCAGAAGCGTAAATGTGGTCTGTTTTTTCTGAGAAAGTGATGAGCTGGTGCTCATAGTCCCACAAAGTATAGGTGAAAGCGAAGCAGTAAACGGACTGTACGTCAAAAGAAAGATCTTTCAATGAAGAATCGTACAAATTTCCTGCTTTAATTAACATTGTCCCATCCTTCGAGTAGATGTTTCCATCAACCTCAGTATAAAGGTCATTTCCTTCAGTCAACTTGAATTCCATCGGGCAACCGTAATAACCGCTTATGGATTGAGGATTGAGGATGTCAGGGAAACGGCCAGTTACATAGACTGTGATTGTCTTTTCAAAGTGCGGTTCATCGGTATAGCTTTTCTCCCCCCAATCGGCAGCTTGGCGTCCGGAGTCCTTATCCCATGTGAATAAGGATAAAGCCTGTAAGTCAAAATAACCAATGACTTTGGGAAGATACAAAGTTTCTATGGCTGTGTGACTAAAGGCGTTTTTCCCGATGGCATACTCATATTTTTCCCAGTCATCATAAAACGTGACCTCTTCCTTTAACGTTGCCTCCGTCAGATCCAAATTAGATAGATGGCTGCATCGGTCTATCGCCTCTATATCCTCACCCCAAAGCGTTCCCGAAACAGTTAATGACTCTACCTGCTCTGACATTTCACTGGTCAATTGTTTTGCGAGAGGGACAGTTTCGCTACAACTAAAGGACAATGATTTGTAGTCATCGTCTGCCGCCTTGACAAACACCGTGCCAAATAGCACAAACATGAATAACACTATTTTTTTCATGACGATATGAGAAAATATGATAAGTGTTTGAATAATACGATAACGGGCTTACTTCACCAGCACTTTCTTTCCGTTCTTGATGAGGATTCCCTTACTTGTTCCGTCGGCGGGACGGCCTGTGAGGTCGTAGTAGGTGTTGTTTGCTGGGGCGGCATCAAGCGGACGGATGCCTGTGGGGCCGAAGTTGACGCGCTGGCTCTTCCAAGGCGATGCGCCGTAGCGCATGCCCGAGGTGCGGCTTTTCAGGTCGCCTTGTTGGCTCTGCGGCACGTTGGTGAGCGTTCCGCTCATGTGCTCCGTGTTACCTTTGTCGCCTTTTCGTTTGTTGGAATAGAGGAGATTGCCTTCGTCGTCATAAATCTCAAATTCGTAGTCCAGTTCATCGCCATCGGGAATAGGGCTGTAGATGGTATCATGATATTCGACATAATGGCAGGGATTCCATTCAGCGCTTACTCCGGATTCGTCAACAATTGTTTTCCACGCAATTATGAATTTATAATAAGAACCATATTCTACATCTATGTCTGTTGAGATTATAGAGTCGGTACCTTCCGTTGTTTTTGTAAACTCTATGTTTTCTACATTATATGTTTCACTATACCATTCGGTCTTTATGACATGAGGAGATTCATAATAGAGGACATTGTTGTTCGAATCGCGATACGTATAAAACCTTCTGTTATTATTATTGTATTCCCACATCCAATCAAAGTTTGCATTAGATATAGGAGCTTCTGCCCACAGACAAGAGTTTTCCAAATAAGTATGGAATGAGGGTATTTTAAGGGTGAAACCATTATAGTAAAGATAATAGGGCCAGTCATTGTAATAGACAACATGCTGGCTTGTGTCTTCTGCGGGAAGTTCTAACTGAGGAGGATTGTTGCCCAGATAAATAGACAGCGAAATATCTTGTACTTCACCGAGACCCGTTGTTACATCAGGAAAAAAAGCTCCTTCAAACGCGTTGTGGCAAATCATTTTCAGGCTGTCGGTGAAGTAGATGTTTCCTCCGTTTTTGCTGTAAGCAAATGCGTAGGGAGCAACTACTTTAACATTCGCCGTATTGTTTAAGTATTTCAATTCCGTGTCATAGTATCCGTGTCTATAATCATAGTGTTCCATTGGAGAAAACTTGAAAAGCGTATCCTTGTCGGCAGAGAAGATGACACCTTTGTAGGGTTCATAACAGCAATTGTTACCTTCATCGGTCGTAAAACATAACGTTTGCGGTTCCTGCATTGGGCCATAAGGACCTTCAAGTACAGAAGAAAGGCTGTTTAATGTCGGAAAGTACCCAGTAACATGGACGGTAATGATACTGCTTTCATAGCCAGATATGTTTTTAATAGCATTTGCATTGAAGACAGTCTTCTTTTTCGGCAGATACAGGTCTAAAAGAATGTTTGCGTTAATTAAGCTATGTTTAGGGATACTATCGACAATGGCATTGGTCAAATCGAGCTTGGTCAACTTCTGGCAGGCGTTGACAAAGGGATAGTCCGCCGACGTCATGTGACCCTTGAGGGTGATTTTAGTAACGGTCTTCTGTACTTCGGGCGTGAGGACATCTGCGATGTTCTGCTCGTCCAAGTTAATGCTCACGGTCTGTGCTGTGAGGAACAAGCCTTGAAGGCTTAGAATCAGGAGTAAATAAATCTTTTTCATATTGCTATTGTATTAAGGAGTTAATTATTCGCTGGGGTTTCTTCGAAGAAGAGTTCAAAGAGCGCTGCGGGCAGCTTTTCCTTGAGGCGGAACTTGCGGGTGCGCAGGGTGGTGGGTGAGAGGAGGAGGCACTTACCTCACCAGTATCTTCTTTCCGTCCTTGATGAAGATTCCTCTTTGTGTTCTTTCAGAAGGTCGGCCTTGCAAATCGTAGAATATTTGTGAAGGAGAATCGTAGAGTGTATTATTGACGGATGTAAAATCGTATTTCAGCGTGTTATAGAGTTGATGAAAGGCTATATATCCGTTATTGAAATAGGAGCGTCTATATATTTCTGCCACATGGATGGTGCATTGATCGTCGTTGAAGGGAATGGCGAAATCTATGGGATAGAGTCCTCCATAAGAGGTCGTTGGCATGAATTTCCACCATTTTTCTGCTGTTTCCAAATAGATGGAGTCGCCATGAACTTCGTAATAGCAGTATTTCTCGCCCCAGTTATTAAAGAAGAGCCATCCCGAAATACGTAGGCTGTCGTTTTCTATGGTGGCTGTAATATCGGTAACATAGTTTTTGGTGGGATAAAATTCTTTTTCCTTTGCTGCTCCAGTCAAAGGAATCAGTCCACGAGGTACATCAACAGCAATTTCGTTGACCGTCAAGGGGATATAGTTTGCGACATCAGGCATAATATCCGAGTCATCGACAGCTGTATATACAATCTGGTATTCCCCTGCCTCGAATTTGCCTAAATGGATTTTATAGTTGTCACTTGCGACTTTGTTGTGATAATGTCCGCTGACGTAAATGTGGTTTTCCCTGATACTGTCGAGCCGGAGATCTTCTCCCTGAACGAACCCTTCCCATTCGGAATAGAGCCAGACATCGACGCCGGCTGTAGGTGGCATATTTCGGGTGAAGACTTCGCAATGAGCGAACTGTTTTTTATAGTCGTAGATAAGTTTCCCGTCTCGGCTGAACGAAAGCAGCTGGCATTGTCGTGTGGCATGTTCCATATCGTCGGGCAGCATACAGCCCAGGATACAGCAATCCTTATAAGGCTCTGTTGTCATGCCGATTCCATAAAGCATCTGCACCGCATCAAAATCGTAGTATTCAAATTCAATAAAGAGGTTTTCATCATTTGATTCCAAGTACACAGTTGACTTTCTATCAATATAGAAGGTGTCTTCCTTCAAAACGCCTTTTTCTACGTATTGACGGACGTTGGTCTTGTAATAGACATAATTTTGGTTGTGCCATTCAAAATTGTAGAGCATGATTTCCTTTGGGAAATCATCCCTTCGCAGCCAGACACGCTGTTTTTCTTCGCGTAACCATCTGCCGCTTTCTACTCCATTCACCAGAATGCGCTTATAGATGGTGTCATTAATGAGGGTATCGGTACCCACTTCATACGTTGTGGAAGGCAATTCGCCCTTCACATCTCCTGTGAGAATCCAGGCTTCCGTCCATGTGGTTCCTGTGGGGAAGAAAGGGCCCTTACCCTGCGCCCATATACGGCCCACAGACAGAAGGGAAATAATCAGTATGACCAGCTTTTTCATAGTGCTTTAAAAAATAGGAATTAGGAATTGGGTTAGGGGTTTTATTTGATGAATATTTTCTTTCCACCTCGGATGGCGATGCCTTTGTAGTGGCTATCGACAGGACGTCCCAAAAGGTCGTATGTCGTATCATCGGTATCGGAAAGAAGTGTGGCCCGGACTATGCCCGTGGGGTCAGCATCTCCGACGATATGAAAGTCCTTCCAATACTCAGCCTGTTCGTAGGCCTCTTCGCAGCCGGGGAGAACGTGGAGCGTAATCTGGGCTAAGTTGAAAATGAACGTGTCTTGTGTAATCTTGGGTGGCTCTGGGGCGAAAAGAGTAAGGGATTTCAGTTTCTCACATCCATAGAAAGCAAACCCGGCAATGGTGATATCGGCTCCCAAAATGGCTACTGATTCCAGATTGTAACAATTCTGAAAAGCCCCGTTTATAATCCTGACGTTGCTTGGCAGAGAAATCGTAGTAAGGCCCGAATTGTAGAATGAAGCCCCAATGGCCTGGACGCCATTGGGAATTTCAATGGTTTTCAAATAGCGGCGATGACCAAAAGCACCATCAAGAATAGTGGTGACGGAGTTGGGGATGACCGTATTTTCGCACCCCACCTTCAAGGCGTTAGTGGCGGTTTCGATGATGGCATTACAGCCGTCGCGGCTATCAAAGACGGGATTGCCTTCCTCAACCTCGATGGAGGTAAGGCACGAGCAGGAATTAAATGCCGTTTCTCCGATGAATGTTACCGTTTTAGGAATGTAAATAGAGGCCAGGCCTGTACAATTTGTAAAGGCTGTCTCGCCAATTGAGGCTACTCCTTCCGGGAAGCGAATAGAACGCAGTCCGATGCAGCCATAGAAAGCCCCTGTCTCTATGGAAGTGACGGTATTAGGAATAGAGATAGAGATTAGGCCATAGCTACCAGAAAAAGCGTTTTTCCCAATTGCCCGGACGGTATATTCAACCCCTTGGTAGGTAACGGTAGAGGGAATAACCACATTATCAAAATAGGGCTTATAATCCAGATACCTCTCAAAAACGATTGCTTTATCACCCCTGAGTTTATAGAATATGCCGCCTATTTCGCGATAATAGGTTCGGGTGACGTCTCCTGAGGGTGGAGTCTGGGCCTGTATAGACAAGGCTGAAACAAGCACAAGTATGGAAAGTAAAAATAGTTGTTTCGTTTTCATGACGGATAAAAAATTTGGAATTAGGAATTTTATTTGATAAGTGTTTTCTTCCCATTTCTCACAACAATGCCTTTATAGGAATCGGGGGCAGGATGCCCGAGAAGGTCGTAAGCGATGCTTTCAGATGCTTCGTCGTCGGATGGCCATTCAATGTCCGTATCAGCATCTTCGACGATGTTGAAGCGTTTCCAATTCGAATTCAAATATTTTTGTTTGTATCCCGGCAGGACATGGAGTGTTCCATAATAGCTGAAGGCATCTTTATTTAAGATAGGTGGGGTTTCCGCATAGCAAGTGACGGAATCAAGATTGTTGCAGCCCGTGAATGAATTGGTTTGGATTCGTTCGACACTCTTGGGAATAATTATAGAGGTAAGATTTTCGCATTTTGCGAAAACATTGTTGGGAATTCGCTTTATTCCGTCCGGAATGGTGATGGAAGTGATTTTAGAACAACCACGGAAAACAGCATTTCCTAAAAACTCGACTGATTCGGGAATACGAATGGATTCCAGACTGCTGCAATTCTGAAAAGCTGCACTTTCAATAACGGTAACACCTTCTGGAATGTTAACCTGTTTCAAGCTGCTACAATTATAAAAAAGACTGGCCTTAATGGAATCCAGGCCGTTTGGAAGCTGGACGGATTCCAATTGGGCACAATTTTGGAAAACACCATATCCTAAATTCAGCACACCCGCGGGAATGATGATGGAAGTTAAGTCCGAACAATCCTGAAATGCATAGTGTCCGATACTTGTAACGCTTTGTGGAATGTAGATGGAAATCAGTCCGCTACACCCCTGAAAGGCACCTTCACCAATCGCCCGAACGTTTTTGGGAATGTCAATAGACGTCAGCCCGTTACATCCATGAAAGAGATGTTCTCCAATTGTAGTCAAGTTCTCCGAGAAAGATACCGACGACAAGGCAGAACAGCCTTCGAAGATGTAGTTACCGCATGAAGTAAGGCTCCCTGGGATATTCACGGCCTTCAGGTTTGTACACTTATAGAAAACCCTTTCGCCTATCGTTGTCAGGTTTTCTGGGAGGTGGACAGAGGCTAATTTTTTGCACGTGGCAAAGGCCATATCCTTGATGACCTTAACGCCTTCGGGAATAACAATGGAGGTGAGTTCCGGGCAACCGGAAAAAGTCTCCCTCTCAATGGTAGTTATACTTTGGGAAAGGTTGACATCCGTCAAATGAGGGCAGTCGGCAAAAGCGTTTTCTCCAATGCTCTTAACCTCATCCGGTATGGTTATAACGGAAAAATAGGGGGAATTGGTAAATGCGTTTGCTGCTATTTTTGTGACGGAATAGGTTTCATTTTCGTAATTTATGGTACTTGGGACATTATACCTCCTTTCATAGAAAAATCTGTTAAAGCGAACATATTCAGCTGTTTTTTCCTCCGTCGAGAGTTTGTAGAGGATGCTGTCAATTTCCACGTAAAATGCGAGTTCATCGTTTTCACTACCATTTGGGAAGTCATTTACCAGCGGGATGTCAGTTCTTGCCATGCTCGTTGCTGCCATCAGCAACACGGCAAATAATAGGAAAAGGGTTCTGGTTGTTTTCATGATGCTTGTATTTATGGTTGAATTTATACTTACTTAATAAGTACTTTTTTCCCATCGTGGATTAAGATGCCTTCTTTTGTTTCGTTCATCGGACGACCAGTAAGGTCGTAGAAGGGGACGTTGGCCGGGAGGTGTTCTGGTAGGCGAATGTCTGTGGAGATAAAACTGACGCGCTGTGACCTCCAAGGTGAGGTTCCATAACGCATGCCCGAAGAGCGGCTCTTCAAATCGCCCTGCTCGCTCTGTGGCACGTTAGTCAGCACGCCGCTCAAATGCTCCGTATTTCCTTTGCCGCCCTTTCGTCGGGAGGAGAAGAGCAGATTGCCTTCGTCATCGAAAATCTCAAACTCGTAGGTCAATTCGTCTCCTTCGGGAATAGGACTGTAGATGGTGTCGCGATACTCTACGGTATGGAAGTATGGGCAGAGAGGATCAGGAAGATCGCGTTCAATAACGGAATATGATAGGACGAAGGTGTAATATGCTCCGTATTCCACATTCATATTGATGGTTATGGAATTGCTCTCGTCGGAAGGAGAAGTAAAAGAGATATTCGTCGTATCAAGTGTTCCGGCATGCCATTCGGAGGAGATGAAATGCGGTTTAACAGCAGTAAGCTTGTTTCCATCCTTGTCGTAGTACTCTTCGTCTATGATAAACGTTGAGGCGATTATATTATAATAGAATTCGTCTATCATATCCACTCCTGCCCACAGGCAAGAGTCCTCCAGGTAGGTTTTAAGGCTTCCAATAACAACATACATTGCCAATGAACCGTTCTGTTCTTCATACTCTTTTGTATTCCATAAAACAGGCCCTTCGAGCCGCGGCAGGGAATACATTTTCGGATCGGAAAGATTCGACAACCGTAACTCTAAGTCCGCATAGTTTTTGTAATGCTTATCGTTTATTATTTCCTCTCCCCATCGGATTCCTTCAAAAGCATGGAGGCAAATAAGGTCCAGAACAGGGTTAAGGTCGATTTTTAGCCCTTTGGGTAATCGTAACCAGGCAAAGGCGTAAGGACGAATGACCTTTGCCGTTATAGCCTGAGTTGGAATGAACTGCGAATAGCGATAGAGCGTATCCATATTGGCAGAAAAGATGGCTCCTCGTTCTGTCTCATAGTATCGTTTATTGTCTTTCTCTATGGTGAAGACCACGTCTGTTGCAGCTTTTTTGTCTCCTGTGGTGGGAACTTCCAGCCCGGGATAGAGTCCCGTGACGTGGGCGGTAACGCTGTTGGTGAGGGTGTTTTTAACGGCATAGAAGTTGAAGGTCGTCTGCTTTTTGGGAAGGTAGAGGTCGGCAAGGACGTTAGCCTTAGTCAAGCAGAAGGCTGGGATGCTGTCAGTAATGACATCGGTCATGTCCAGCGTGGTCAGGCGGGGACAATCGTTGACATAGGCGTAGTCCGTAGCAGACATATATCCCAAGAGGGTGATTTGGGTGACGGCTCGCTGCACTTCTGGCGTTAGGACGTCGGCGATATCCTGTCTGTCCAGATTGATGGTCACACTTTGTGCCATGAGGAACAGGCCTTGAAAAAACACAATAAGGAATAATATTATCTTCTTCATAATGTTATTGTATTTGGATAATGTTATTGTATTTGGGTGGCTAATTGTTTGCTTGAGGGTCGTCGAAAAAGAGCGTGAAGAGCTCGGCAGGGAGTTTTTCTTTCAGGCGGTACTTGCGGGTGCGCAGGGTGGTGGGTGAGAGGAGGAGGCACTCGGACTGCGCCTGCGGGGAGCAACGGAGAGCGTTGAAGGCGCAGAACAGCAGGTCTTGTTCGGTAAGCTGGGGGACGTCGTTCTTCATGTCGAGCATGACATCGACAAACGAATCGGTGACATCGGAGATGACTTTGGTGCGTTCGGAGGCCGAGAGGGTCAGCGTCTCTGCCGCAGCCGTACGGCCAAGGAGCAGACGGGCCGAGGGGGTGCGACGGAACATGCGGCAGCAGATGTCGAGCTTGCGGCGCAGCAGTTCCCCGCGGTCTTCATCGGGGATGGTGAGCGACTCACGGCGATTCTGCTGCAGTTCCTCCTGCAGGCGGAGGTATTGCACCTTCCGCCGGCGGTCACGCAGCAGGAAGGCCAGTCCGGCCAGCAGGGCTGCGAGCAGGGCCAGCACCACGACGGTGAGCAGGATGCGCGTAGCGCGACGGGTGAGCGCACGACGGCTCTCCTCCACCTGATGCTGGCTGTACGCTTCGCTCACCTCGGCCTGCTGTTCGGCAGCCCGCACGGAGTCGGCCAGCAAGGTGTAGCGGCGGACGTAGGCGGGCACGGAGTCGATGAGGCCAAGGCGCGGCGCCAGCTCGGCCAGCTGATGGTAGTTCCAGCAATCGGTGAAGAGTTCGCTCCGGCAGTCTAACGAACGGCGGTACCAATAGTAGGCCGAGTCGGGCTGCTGCAACTCGCAGCAGATGTCGCCCCGCAGGCTGTAGTTGGCGCCCAGGGCGGTAGTGTCAGCGGCGCCTGCCTCGTTCAGATGGAGGTAATAGCGTGCGCGCGTGCAATCCTTATTCTGATAGAACTCTATTTTGGCCAGCTGCAGGTAGGTAGTGTTGCGGGCAAGGGCTGTAGCTTTCGGGTTGGCCAGCACGCGGCTGAACAACAGCTTTGCCTCAGCATAGTCCGACGGATAGAGGTGTGCGAGGGCGGCGTGGTAGTCGGCAAAGGCCACGGTGACCGAGTCGCGCGTCTGGACGGCACCCCGGCGGCAGGCGTTAAGCGCCTCAAGCGCCTGGCGGTACATACGGCGGTTCAGGTAGTGGATGCCGAGGTTCTGGTTGCAGAGGATGTAGTAGCGGCTGAGCGTGTCGGGGAAGAGGGGCTTGGCCTTCAGATAGGCCTCGACGGCTGCAGCATCGTCGTTCCACTCGCTATAGACGCAGCCCAGCGTGTACCAGGCCAGGGCGGCATGAAAGTCTTTCTTGCGGTCGCCATAGTAGTCGGTAGCGATGCAGATGAGCGAGTCCGTCTCGGGCGCGATCTGACATTTGTATTCCGCCTGCGTCCGCAGCAGGGCGTAGAGGGCCCTGTCCCCCTTGCGGGGGAAATCAGGAATGAGGAATGAGGAATTAGGAATTGCGGGCTGCGCATGGTTTTCGTCCGCAGGATTATTTTTTAAAACCTCATTCCTAATTCCTAATTGCCGGGGCGATGTCGCCCTGGCGAGGCTGTCCAGTAGGGTAAGCGCCGCGCGGGGGTCGTCGGCCAACAGGGATTCCGCCTGGGTGAGCAGGGGATTTACCGTCTGCTGTCCGTTGCAGCCGAGGAGGGCTGAAAGGACGGCAAAGAGGAGGAGTTGGACAAATCGTCTCATGGTTGTTTTCGTTTTTCCGTTGCAAAGATAAGCCCATTTGCGAACATCCTCCAAATAAAAAGCGTTCCCAAAACGTTCCATTTGTGCTTTCCCTGCCATTTTACACGCCATGTCTCCCACATCACCTACGTGTGGAGTCTCGTTCGTGCCAGACAAACAAAGACAGCCCGTCTTTCCGCGAACTGTCTTTGTTTTGGGGTGTGCTGATAAGCCGGGGGGGAGCGACTTGTCAGACCTTCATCAGGTCGGTCTCGCTGACGAAGGTGAGGCTGTTGTTGCGCACGACCTCGCGCACGGCGTCGAGGTCGTTGCAGCGCATCACCAGCACCAGTTTCTTCTGGAAGTTGAAACAGTACATATACTCGATGCTGACGCCGCGGCGCGTGAAGAGCTCGACCACTCGGGCGAAGTCGGCTGCCAGCGGCTCGATGGCTATGGCGACGACTTCGTTCATGGAGACAAGCACGCCATTGTCCTTCAGCACGTTGTAGGCTTTCTGCTGGTCGGAGGTGATGAGACGCATCAGGCCGTAGTCGCTCGTGTCGGCTATGGAGGCGCTGACAATGTGCACGTCGGCCTTGCTGAGGATAGCCAGCAGTTCGCTGAGGCGGCCGAACTTGTTTTCAAGAAAAAGGGAAATCTGTTTGATGGTCATTTATATATACTATTTGACGATTTACGATTTCTTCACTCCTTATTTATTTTTTAGAGGTGTTCAGGCGAGCAAAGCTCGGAGTCCTATTTAGTGGTTCTTTCGCATATCCTTGACGCGGACGGCCTTGCCGTCGCTCTTGGGCAGCGAGCCGGGGGCAACGAGGCGCACGCGTGGCGTCAGCAGTATCTCGTCCTTCAGACGGCGGGTAATCTCTTTCGTCAGGGCTGTCAGACGTCCATAGTCGTCAGTGATGCTGGCGAGCTCCACTTCGACGGTCATCTCGTCGTTGTCGCCGACGGTCTCGATGGTAATCAGATAGTCGCTGGCCAGCTCGGGGAAGCCCAGCAGGATCTTCTCTATCTGAACGGGGAAGATGTTGACGCCCTTCACAATCATCATGTCGTCCGAGCGGCCTTTGAAACGGTCAATGCGACGGTGTGTGCGTCCGCAGGGGCAGGGTCCGGTAAGGAAGCGCGTGAGGTCGCGGGTGCGGTAGCGCAGCAGCGGCATACCCTCGCGCCGTAGCGTCGTCAGCACCAGCTCGCCCACCTCGCCGTCGGGTACGGGTTCGAGGGTGACGGGATCGACAATCTCGGCAATGTAGTAGTCCTCCCAGATGTGGAGGCCGTTCTGCTCGGGGCACTCGAAGGCTACGCCCGGGCCGTTCATCTCGCTCATGCCGAAGCAGTTGTAGGCCTTCACGCCAAGCAGTTCCTCGATGCGGCGACGCTGTTCCTCGCTGTGGGGCTCGGCACCGATGATGAGGGTGGTGAGCTTCGTGTCGCGTGCAGGGTCGATGCCTTCTTCGTGCATCACGGCTGCCAGGCGGGTGGCATACGAGGGGATGGCGTGGAGGGCGGTCGAGCCGAAGTCGGTAATGAACTTTATCTGGCGCTTGCTGTTGCCGGCAGCCGCTGGCACCGTCATGGCTCCGAGGCGCTCGGCGCCATATTGGATGCCGAGTCCGCCGGTGAACATGCCATAGCCGCTGGTGTTCTGTATGACGTCGGTGTTGCGCAGCCCCACCATGTACATGCAGCGTGCCACCTGGTTGGCCCAGGCATCGAGGTCGGCCTGCGTGTGGCACACCACGGTGGGGTTGCCGGTGGTGCCGCTCGACGAGTGCACGCGCACAATCTTCTCCAGCGGTACGGCACACATCCCGAAGGGATAGTGACTGCGCAGGTCCTCCTTCGTGGTGAAGGGTATGCGCCTCAGATCGTCGAGGCTGCGTATCGTGTCGGGCGCAATGCCCTGTTCCTTCAGCAGCGGCCCATAGAAAGGCGATGCCATGGCTCGTGTTACCGTATCTCTCAGCCGCTCCACCTGCAGAGTCTCCAGCTCAGCGCGCGGCATGGTCTCAATCTCTGGCTCCCAGTATTTTCCGTCCATCTTTTATATCTTTTTTGAAAATCCTTATTTCTCTCTCTGCGCCATCACGGCTGCCGACCAGGCCTCGAGCCGTTCGTACTCCTCCTTCGTGAGGCGCATGAACGAGCCATGCTGCGGCGAGGCTACGCCCTGGATGTTGACAGGGTCGTGGAAATTGCGCATATACTTGTCGGCCTGGCAGATGCGATAGTTCTTCGGGTGCGACGAATACTCGATGTAGGCCACACGCCACGTCTCATCGCCGAAGAGTTGGAAGGCTGAGACGCCTTCGCACTTCTTGTTGCCCTCGAAGTTGACGTAGTCCTCCTCGTCGGGCTCGCTCCAAGGCCCCGTCAGCGCAGGTGCTGTGGCGGTGAACAGTCCGGGCTTTCCGCCCTCCTTCTTTATCATCATGTGATAGAGCCCGTCGGCAGGCACGTAGTTGATGTCGGCGTCGATGGTGGCATAGCCCCAGTCGAAGAGCGGTTGCGGCTTCGTGAGGCAGGTGAACGTTTCGTCGGCATAGCTGTAGAACATGCGGTCGTAACCCATCTCGTTGCGGTTCCAAATGGAGTAGTAGATGAAGTAGCCTCCCCGCCGTCCGTCGGGCCAGCGGTAGTCGGCATCCCAATGTATCTGCGGTGCCCACACGCGGTTGATGGCGCTCCAGTCGGCGAAGAAGTCGGGTGCTGTACCGGCATCCACGAAGATGTCCGGACCCTTGCGGAAGTCGAACGTCGTCGATTGCCAATGGATGAGGTCATCGCTCGTCAGGAGGTCGATGCCGTAGTTGTCCCATTTGTGCGACACCGCCACCTTCATGTCGGTGGTCACCATCAGGAACCCGCGGTTGTCATGCCGACGATAGATAAAAGCGTCCCTCGTGCCTCCCTCGATGCGGGCGAGCTCATGGGCGCTGAACACCGAGTCGCCGCCGATGAGGTCGTGCCACGCGACGCCGTCGCGGCTCAGCGCATAGGCTGTCCACTCGCCGCGGTCGCTCATGTGGCAATAGAGGTAGCCGTAGCTGTCGTCAACCCGTGCCTTGCCACAGCCCACGAGAAGCATCACCCACATGGCCATTACGCCGATGAAAACGCTCTTTTTCATACGCTCATTCCGTTGGTTTGTTTCAAATCGGTGCAAAAATACGCACATTCGAGCAAAAAAACAAAAAATCGCGCTACCTTTCACTTCGTTTTCCTTATCTTTAATCCCTTCGGAGCTTTTAGATAGGCTGCGGCTCGGAACGGACGGAACAGCGAGCGCAAAGGTGGGCTTGCACAGCCATTGCCGAGTCGTGACGGACGAAGACATCGTCAAAATTGCAAATATATTTGCATTATCTCTCGCCTTGAACTATCTTTGCAGGCATTTTCACAAAATCGTCTTTATGAAGAAACTTCTACTTGGCGACCAGGCCATTGCCCAAGGAGCCCTCGATGCAGGGCTCAGCGGCGTGTATGCCTATCCGGGCACACCGTCCACCGAGATTACCGAATACATCCAGCTGTGGCACCATAGCCACCCCGGCAGCCCAGTCCACGACCGCTGGTGCACCAACGAGAAGACGGCTATGGAGGCAGCCCTCGGCATGAGCTTTGCCGGCAAGCGCGCGCTCGTCTGCATGAAACACGTAGGCATGAACGTCTGTGCCGATGCCTTCGTCAACAGCGCCGTGACAGGCGTGAACGGCGGCCTCGTCGTCCTTGCTGCCGACGACCCCTCGATGCACAGCTCGCAGAACGAGCAGGACAGCCGCTTCTACGGCAAGTTCGCCCTCATCCCCATCCTTGAGCCTTCGAACCAGCAGGAGTGCTACGACATGATGGCCTACGCCTTCGACCTCTCGGAGCGGCTTCGTCTGCCCGTGCTCATGCGCATCGTCACCCGTCTGGCCCACAGCCGCGCCGTGGTGGACATCACCGACAGCCCCCGTCCGCAGAACCCCCTCTCCGACCCTGCCGACCCCGCAGGATGGGTGCTGCTGCCCGTCCGCGCCCGCCGCAAGTACGCCCAGCTCACCGCTGTACAGCCTACCCTGCAGGAGGCCAGTGCCTACAGCCCGTTCAACAAGGTCGTCACAGAGCCTAAGGCCGGCAAGGCCGTCATTGCCGCAGGCATCGGCTACAACTACCTCATGGAGAACTACCCCGACGGCGTGCCCTTCCCTGTGCTGAAGGTGTCGCAGTACCCGCTCCCTGTCGCCTCCATCCGTGCCCTCGCCGCGCAGAGCGACGAGCTGCTCGTCATCGAGGACGGACAGCCCTTCATCGAGGAGCAGCTGCTGGGGCTGCTGCCCGTGGCAACCGTCATCCACGGCCGTCTCGACGGCACGCTGCCCCGCACAGGCGAACTGACCCCCGATAATGTGAAGGTCGCCCTCGGCCTTGCCAGCACGCAGACCTTCGCCCCCTCGGCCACCGTCGTCGGGCGTCCGCCTGCCCTCTGCCAGGGCTGCGGCCACCGCAGCGTCTATGAGGCGCTGAACCGCGTGCTGGCCGACTTCCCCACCAGTCGCGTCTTCGGCGACATCGGATGCTACACGCTGGGTGCCCTGCCGCCCTATCAGGCACTGCACTCGTGCGTCGATATGGGCGCCTCCATCACTATGGCCAAGGGCGCTGCCGATGCCGGCATCTTCCCCGCCATCGCTGTCATCGGCGACTCTACCTTCACCCACAGCGGCATGACGGGCCTCCTCGATGCCGTCAACGAGAACAGCCCCATCACCATCATTATCTCCGACAACCTCACCACCGGCATGACGGGCGGCCAGGACTCGGCTGGCACCAACAAGTTCGAGGCCATCTGCCGAGGCATCGGCGTCGCCGATGAGCACCTCCGCGTCGTGGTTCCCCTGCCCGCCAACATGGACGAGATTACGCACATCATCCGTGAAGAGATTGCCTACAAGGGCGTCTCGGTCATCATTCCCCGCCGCGAGTGCATACAAACCCTCGCCCGCCATACCCGCCAGAAAAAACAAAATACCCAAACTCCACAACAATGAAAACCGACATCATCCTCGCAGGCGTAGGTGGTCAGGGCATTCTCAGCATCGCCACCATCATCGGCCAGGCCGCCCTCGACCAGGGCCTATACATCAAGCAAGCCGAAGTGCATGGTATGAGCCAGCGCGGCGGCGACGTGCAGTCGAACCTCCGCATCTCGTCCAACCCCATATACAGCGACCTCATCGCCTTGGGTACCGCCGACGTCATCATCGCCATGGAGCCGATGGAAGCCCTTCGCTACCAACCCTATCTCAGCAAGGATGGCTGGGTCATCACCGCCACCAGCCCCTTTGTCAACATCCCCAACTATCCTGACATCCAGGCTATAAATGCCGCCCTCGATGCCCTTCCGCACGTTGTGCGCATCGACATCGAGAGTCTTGCCAAGGCCAACAAGATGCCCAAGGCTGCCAACATGATACTGCTCGGCGCCGCGGCCGATGCCCTCGGAATGGACTTCGAACTGCTCCGCCAGTCTGTGCGCACCGTCTTTGCCGCCAAGGGCGACGCCATCGTCGATATGAACCTTCAGGCCCTCGACCTCGGCCATACCCACAAAGGCCTTCTCCAATAGGCCCAGCAGTCTCAGCAGTCCCAGTAGTCCCCTTTGCCCCTAAGACTTTTTTCATGACAACCCCTTTCAGCCAAGCCCGTATAGACCAGCTTCTCCACGACATGGAGATTGACGACCTCAACCACGCCTCCATTCGCCAGATTGGCGCCATAGCCCGCACCATGGAGCAGGAGACGGGGCAGGAGTACATCCACTTCGAGATGGGTATTCCCGGCCTGCCCCCTTCGGCCATCGGCGTGGAGGCCGAGATCGACGCCCTGCGCCGCGGCGTAGCCTCCAAATATCCCGACATCGAGGGCATCGCCGACCTCAAGGCCGAAGCCTCCCGCTTCGTCAAGGCCTTCATCAACACCGACGTCGCCCCCAAGGGCTGCATCGCCACCACAGGCTCCATGCAGGGTGTCTTTGCCGCCTTCATGCTCTGCACCCAGCTCGACCCTGCACGCGACACCATCCTCTACCTCGACCCGGGCTTCCCCGTACAGAAGATGCAGGCTGCCGTCATCGGCGCACGCACCGCCTCGTTCGACGTCGCCGACTATCGCGGAGCCGATGCCCTGCGCACCAAGCTCGAGGACGTGCTCTCCACAGGCCGCATCTGCTGCCTCATTTACAGCAACCCTAACAACCCCTCGTGGATGTGCCTGACAGACGACGAGCTGCGCGCCATCGGCGAGCTTGCCACGAAGTACGACGTCGTTGTCATCGAAGACCTCGCCTACATGACGATGGACTTCCGCCGCCCGCTGGGCCGCCCCTTCCAGCCTCCCTTCCAGCCCACCGTAAGCCGCTATACCGACCAGTACATCCTGATGCTCTCCGGATCCAAGATGTTCTCCTACGCCGGTCAGCGCATCGCCGTGGCCTGCATCTCCGACACCCTTTTCCACCGCAGCTTCCCCACCCTTGCTGCCCGCTACGGCATCAGCCGCTTCGGTGCCGTCTATGCCTACGACATGCTCTACACGCTGTCGTCGGGCGTCAGCCACAGCGCCCAGTGTGCCATGGCGGCCATGATGCGTGCCGCCACCGACGGACACTACTCCTTCGTGGACGACGTGCGCGAGTACGCCCGCCGCACCGCCCGCATCAAGGACATCATGCTGGGCCACGGCTTCAGTATCACCTACGACCGCGACCTCGACGAACCTGTCTCCGACGGTCTCTTCTTCACCATCGGCTATCACGACATGGAGGGCGGCGCCCTGCTGCGCCAGCTCCTCTACCACGGCATCACGGGCATCGTCCTCAGCACCACAGGCAGCACCCGACAGGGCATACGTGCCTGCTGCAGCACCATGCAGGAGCACCACTATCCGCTCCTCGACCAGCGCTGCCGGCTCTTCGCTGAAAATAACGCGTAGGCGACCCTACCTTATCCTTCGGGGGACTTGGTCGGCAGGAACATCATCGGCTTTCAGACGGTAGAGTTCCACACCTGCCAACAGGAAACAGCCCGTGCCGTAGTCCTCGAAGTCGGGCACCTTGTCGTAGGTGACAGGCTGACCGGCCGAGGGGTCTTTGCCGGTGCCCTGCACATAGCCGAGGAAGCCGTTGGGATGCACGGCGTCGGCAACGATGGCGTTCCATGCGCGGCTGACCACGGGCAGGTAGTCTTTCTCCTTCAGCCACCCCTTGCGGATGCCCCACGCCATGCCGTAGATGAAGAGCGACGTGCCGGTGGTCTCCTTACCGCCGTAGTGGGCGGGGTCGTGGAGACTCGCGTTCCAGAAACCATCCTCGCGCTGCACGGCTTTCAGCGCGCGGCACATGGCACGGAAGTCGCGCAGACACTCCTTATAATAGGGATGATTCTCAGGCAGCTCGTCCATCACGCGCACCAGCGCCGCCAGCACCCACCCGTTGCCGCGGCTCCAGTAGCAGTCCTCGCCGTTAGGCGCCGTGTAGGGAGCATCGTAGTCGTGGTCGCGCCACCAGAGGGCATCCTTGGGGTTGTACATGCCGGCGCCGCCGTGCACGTTGCGGGTGTAGCGATAGTAGGCCATCATCTTGTCCCAGTATCGGGCATCGCCCGTGATGCGTCCCATCTTGGCATAGGCAGGCATCGCCATCTGGATGGCGTCAATCCACCACCAGTCGTGCACCTGCGGGTCGCGGACGCAGGCGTCGAGGGTGAGCTTCACGTGGGTCAGCATGCGCGGGTCCTGCGTCAGTTCATACATGTCCAGATAGGTCTGGAAACAGCACTGGTTGTCGGCATTGTGGGTGGTGTTACTGCCGCGTGGACGCCATTGGTGGGCGTTGCCCCAGGCCATCGTGTAGTCGAAGTATCGTTCGGCGGGATAGATGCCCTGCAGGGCCATGAGGCCTTCGTAATAGACGGCGCGCGTCCACAGGTTGCTGGTGCGCTCCTTGCCGCCACCGAATGTGGGGGCGCCGGGGTCGGGCACAGACTGCATGAAGTAGTCGTTCACGAGCACAAGCTTGTCGAGAATCTCGCGCTGCGTGGGCAGCGACTGTGCTTGGAGGGCGAGGCATAGCAGGCCGAAGAGGAACAGGGACAGATGTCGTTTCATGGGCATAAAAAATATGTTTTCGGCAAAGATAGCGTTTTTTTCTTTTTTTCCTTGCATATCGTCCCGATTATTCTTACTTTTGGGCAGAAAATCTTCATTTGTGTTATGAAAGCCCGTCTATCTGCCCTCTGCCTCAGCGTACTGTTTGCGACGACACCGCTGTTTGCCCAGCCGAACTATGCCCCCACTCTCCAGAAGGAAGTGCTCGGTCGCGGCCTTGCCGCCATCCGCCAGGACAGCAGCCACGTAGCCGTCAGCTGGCGTCAGCTGGCCACCGACGCCGCTGAGACGGCCTTCAACGTCTATCGCGACGGACGCCTGCTCACCAAAAGCCCGCTCACGTCGGCTACCTTCTATATCGACGACAACGCCTCGGTCGCAGCAGCTACCTACGAGGTGCGCCCCGTCATCAAGAGGAAAGAACTGGAGGAGGGTACCGCCACCTACACCCTGCCCGCCAACGCCCCCGTCGGCTACATCAACATTCCCCTCTACAAGCCTTCCGGAGGCATCACCCCTGCGGGCGACCGCTACGAATACAGCGCCAACGACGCCTCCGTCGGTGATGTCGATGGCGACGGCGAATACGAAATCATCCTCAAGTGGGAGCCTACCAACGCCCACGACAACGCCCACGACGGCTACACGGGCAACGTGCTCTTCGACTGCTACCGCCTGAGCGGCGAGCGGCTGTGGCGCATCGACCTCGGGCCGAACATCCGCGCGGGTGCCCACTACACCCAGTTCATGGTCTTCGACCTCGACGGCGACGGACGTGCCGAGGTGGTCATGCGCACCTCAGACGGCACTGTCGATGGCCAGGGCACCGTCATCGGCGACCCCTATGCCGACTACCGCCACGCCGGCGACACCACGGCCGTGGGACGTCGCCGCACGCCTGCACGGCAGGGCCGCATCCTCACGGGCAACGAGTACCTCACCGTCTTCAGCGGCCTCACGGGCGAGGCGCTCCACACCGTCCCCTACATCCCCCCGCGCGGCAATCTCTCCAGCTGGGGCGACACCAACGCCAACCGCAGCGACCGCTTCCTGGCCTGCGTTGCCTATCTCGACGGCCAGCACCCCAGCGTAGTGATGTGCCGCGGCTACTATACCCGCACCGTCCTCGCCGCCTTCGACTGGGACGGACATCAGCTCCGCCACCGCTGGACCTTCGACTCCGACGACGAGGGCAACGAAGCCTATGCCGGACAGGGCAACCACAACCTGCGCGTGGCCGACATCGACAACGACGGCTGCGACGAAATCATCTACGGCTCATGCACCATCAACAACGACGGCACCGGCCTCTACTCCACCGGCCTCGGCCACGGCGACGCCCTCCACCTCACCGCCTTCATCCCTGGCGAGACACGCCTGCAGGTATGGCAATGCCACGAGACAGGCGGTCACGGCTCCACCTTCCGCGACGCCGCTACGGGCGAGACACTCTTCCGCTATCCTCATCCCGAGGACATAGGCCGCTGCATGGCCGCCGACATCGACCCCACTTCACCCGGCGTAGAGATGTGGAGCGGCTCCTCGGGCGGCATACGCAACATCAGCGGCCAGCTCGTCGCCGAGCACGTCCGCGGACTCTCCACCAACATGGCCGTCTGGTGGGACGGCGACCTCCTGCGCGAGCTGCTCGACGGCACACGCATCGCCAAGTACAACTGGGACGAGCAGCGCTGCGACGTCATCTTCAACCCCGAGGGCGTGGCCAGCAACAACAGCACCAAGTCCAACCCCTGCCTCGCCGCCGACCTGCTGGGCGACTGGCGCGAGGAGGTGCTACTGCGCACGCGCGACAGCCAGGCTCTCCGCCTCTACGTCTCCACCATACCCACCGACCACCGCTTCGTCACCTTCATGGCCGACCCCGTCTATCGCATCAGTGTCGCCACCCAGAACGTCGCCTACAACCAGCCCACCCAGCCCGGCTTCTACTTCGGGCCCGACATGGAGTGACCCCTCCCCCGCCATACCTTATTAAATATACACACGCATGAGAAGAGAAGCATTCAAGATGTACCTGAAACCGGGCTTCGAAGAAGAGTACCAGCGGCGCCACGCCGCCCTCTGGCCCGAGATGAAAGCCCTGCTCAAAGAGAGCGGTGTCAGCGACTACAGCATCTTCTGGGACAAGGAGACCAACATCCTCTTTGCCGTGCAGAAGGTCGAGGGCGACAAAGGCTCGCAGGATCAGGGCGACAACCCCGTCGTTCAGAAGTGGTGGGACTACATGGCCGACATCATGGAGGTCAATGCCGACAACAGCCCCGTCTCCATCCCCCTGCCCGAGCTGTTTTACTTAGAATAACCGGCCCGTCAGACAAAAAAAGCAGGTTTTCGTAAGAAAAATAGGAAAAAACCTTCGCATTATTAAAAATTCTGCCTATTTTTGCCGAATAAAGCATGAAAGACTGATTGAGCTATGGCAGAAAATGTACCCAAAGTCATCAACGTCGAGAAGATTATCCGCAGCCGTGTAGGCGACGCAAAAATCTGGCCTCCGCTGCTGCGGTACCTCCGCAAGATACTCCACGAGGACGACTTCAACGACTTCTTCTCAAAATACCCGGGCATGGAGGGCGCCGACTTCCTGCGCAACACGCTGGAGTACCTCGACATCACCCTCGACGTGCACGGCGAAGAGAACCTGCCCGCGAAGGGTGGCCTCTACACCTTTGTCAGCAACCATCCGCTGGGCGGCCCCGACGGCGTAGCCATCGGACGCATCATCGCCGACCACTACGACGACCGCATCCGCTACCTCGTCAACAGCTTCCTCATGGCGCTGCCCCCGCTGGCGCCGCTCTGCGTACCCGTCAACCAGATGGGCGGGCAGGCGCGCAACCTTCCCCAGCAGGTCGATGCCATCTTCAGCTCGGACGAGCAGGTCATCATGTTCCCCGCCCAGCTCTGCTCACGCAAGCGCAAGGGCGTCATCCACGACCTGCCATGGAAGAAAACCTTCGTGCAGAAGAGCATCCAATATCAGCGCGACGTTGTGCCCATCTACTTCGAGGGCCGCAACTCCGCCCGCTTCTACCGCATCGCCAACCTCTGCAAGTTCTTCCACATCAAGTTCAACGTCGCCATGCTCTTCCTGGCCGACGAGCTCTTCCGCCACCGTGGCAAGACCTTCCGCATCTTCATCGGCAAGCCCATCCCCTGGCAGACCTTCGACAAATCGCGCAAGCCCGCCGAGTGGGCCGCCTATGTGCAGGAGATTGTCTATGGCCTCGCCTCCACCCGCTGACGCCCTATGGAAAAAATCATCGACCCCGTTCCACGCGAACTCCTTCTCGGCGAGCTCACCGAGCAGAAACGGCTGCGCAACACCAACCGCGGCGGCAACATCCTCTACGTCTGCACCGCCCACGACAGCCCCAACGTCATGCAGGAGATTGGCCGCCTGCGCGAGATAGCCTTCCGCGAGGGAGGCGGAGGCACCGGCCTCAGCGCCGACATCGACAGTTTCGACACCATGGAGGAACCCTGCCGCCAGCTCGTCGTCTGGAACCCCGACGCACAGGAGATTATCGGCGGCTACCGCTACATCTATGGCCCCGACATCCGCTTCGATGCCGAGGGACAGCCCATCCTTGCCACCAGCCACCTCTTCCACTTCTCCGACGAGTTCAAGCACACCTACCTGCCCCGCACCATCGAGCTGGGCCGCTCGTTCGTCGCCGTCGAATACCAGTCGTCACGCAGCGACACCAAGGGCCTCTTCGCCCTCGACAACCTCTTCGACGGCCTCGGAGCCCTCATGGTCATCCTCCCCGATGCCCAGTACTTCTTCGGCAAGATGACCATGTACCCCTCCTACAACCGCTACGCCCGCGACCTCATCCTCCACTTCCTCGACAAGCACTTCGGCGACCGCCGCCACCTCGTCACACCCCACCACCCGCTGCTCATCGAGCGCCCGGCCGAGGAACTCGACGTCGTCCTCACCGAGGAAGACTTCAAGGCCGACTACCGCCTGCTCAACGCCGCCGTGCGCCGCCTCGGATGCAACATCCCCCCACTCGTCAACGCCTATATGAACCTCTCGCCCACCATGCTCGAGTTCGGCACCGCCATCAACGACGACTTCGGCGACGTCGAGGAGACCGGCATCCTCATCGACGTCAACGCCATGCACGAGGAAAAGATTATCCGCCACATCGCCTCCTTCATCAAGGAGAAGCCCGAGTGGACGCACCGCTTTGTCGGGGGCAAGATATCCTATCCGCGGCGGCGCCGTCTCAGGAAGAGATAGCCCACCACCGCCGCCGCCAGCACGCCCGTGCTGTTCGAGGCAAAGTCCCACCAGTCGCCGCCACGATAGGCCGTCAGGTACTCCTGCCCCAGCTCTATCCCCCCGCTCAGCACGATGGGCAGCAACACAGCCCCCACCGCCAGCCTGAGGCCGTCAGCACGGGCATGACTGCGCAGATACTCTATCCAGATTACGCTGCCGAACACAAAGTACATACCAAAATGCACCATCTTGTCGAAGTTCGTAATCTCGTCCAGTTCCGTGTGAGGAGGCTTGAAGAACGAGAGAAACAGAATGACAGCCAACACCGTCAGCGACAGCTTATATCTTTTTACGAAAGGCCACACGTTACGCATCTTCCCTATATCATTATTTCCGCCGCAAAGGTAATGCTTTTTTTCCATTAACCACATATTCCCAATTCCTAATTCCTAATTCCTAATATAGTTTGTTTCTCCCCGACCATTTCGCCTTCTCCAAAGCCGAGCGCCGTGCCCTCATCGTTCTGCTGGCTATCATTATAGTCCTGGCTATTCTCCTCGGCACCTTACCGGAAGGGCCGGCCCCCACCACACTCACCCCCTCCTCCCCATCCGACGCTCCAGTCAATCCAGTCCATCCAGTCAATCCACCCCTTCCCGCCCCCTTCGCCTTCGACCCCAACACCGCCGACTCGGCCACCCTTCGTGCCCTTGGTCTCTCGTCCTTCGTCGCCTCCAACATCGTCAAATACCGCCGTGCCGGCGGCCGTTTCCGCCGCGCCGATGCCCTCGCCCGCATCTACGGCTTGGACAGCGCCACCTTCACCCGCCTCCGTCCCTACATCTACATCGCCCAGGAGTCCCCTGCATCCCCTCTGCCTCGTCCGGTCAATCCGTCCCATTCATCCCCTTCAGTCCATCCGGCCCTTCCTGCCGACCCCGCCGCCCCTTCTCCTCCCCGCGAGCCCAGTCCCTACAAGGCCTACATGGAAAACAAGCTCCCCGACGGCACCTTCCTCGACCTCAACAAAGCCGACAGCGCCGACCTCGTCCGCATCCCCGGCATCGGCCCCTACTACGCCAGCCGCATTGTCCGTCTTCGCCGTCAGCTGGGCGGCTTCGTCGCCGTCTCGCAGCTCAGCGACATCCCCAACCTGCCCGACATCGGCGACTGGGTCACCATCGAGCCTGGCACGCAGCAGCGCATCAACGTCAACACCGCCACCCTCACCACCCTCAAGAACCACCCCTACATCGGCTACTACCGCGCGCGGGCCATCATGAACCTCCGCCATCGCGACGGCCGCGTCCTCAGCCTCCGCCAGCTCTCCTTTCTCGACGAGTTCTCCGACGACGACATCCAGCGCCTCGCCCCCTACCTCTCCTTCGAATAACCCATAGGAAAATGCCACCTTATACGTCATTCGTGTAAGGAAATCCTATAAAAATGTGTCGTAAGTGCTACCCGGCTACGAGATTGTTATTGAGGAATTCGTCAAGAGTTACAAGATTGAGCTGCGGGAAGGGCGTGCGACGGAGAATGTCGAAGTGACTGTCCTCGGAGACGAGGTAGTCGGCTCCAGCAGCGAAGGCGCAATCGATGAACTTGTTGTCATCGGGGTCGGCGGTGATGAGCTGCATACGGAAGTGCGGGTCAACAAGCCTGACGTTCGACTGGTTGAGCATAAGCAGTACCACGTTTTCAGCAATGGTAGGCGTTATCTGCTGAGCGAGAATCTCTTGGTACTCATCGAGTATCTCGTTAGAAACACACAGTTCGTAACGTCCAGCGAGGAATGCGTCCCAGATAGGACGATAGGGACTGCATCGGGCGATAATCTGCAGGAGACAGTTGGTGTCTATAACAACGGGGTTCACGGTTTATTTTTTGTAGGGCGTACGGAAGTGTAAGCCGCGCAGATCCTCCTGCTTTTGTTCACTCCACTGACCGGCCTCCCAAAGGGCATCCATCTCATCGTCCACCTGCTTGGCGTAGAAGGAGGCTAACTGCTGACGTAACTGCTCCAGTCCTGCGTCTGACTTGATATGCGACACGAGGTTAAACACATGAACCTGTGCAGGGGTAAAGGTGATTGTTTCCATAATCGTCGGTTTTTATACGGTTCTGTGTGCAAAGATACAATTATGCAATCGAAAAACCAAACATATTCGTTTTTTTTCGAGTGTAAACCTCCGTTCAGCCAGATTAACCCCCCCCTGCATCGAAAGTAAGACACGATTTGTAAACAGCGCCCCTGTTTAAATAAACGCGGGCCGTGTTTATTTAAACGCGGCCCGCGTTTACAAACAGAGTCAAACGTGCAGAAATCTTGGAGCAGCGAGAGCCAATGTAGAGACGCGGCATGCCGCGTCTCTACGGTTGGCCGAGTCGCGGCAAGATAAGACAACGTCAAAAGTTCCGCCTATCCTATGGATTTTTCGGCTGTCCTGTCTGTCGCGGTTTTCTTAGTCGTCCCATCCGCTGCTCCATGTGTCGCGGCGGCTGCGGGCACGGGCAGGGCCGTTGCCGCCGCGGGCTGTGCCGCCGAAGGCGTTGCCGTTCACGCTCCTGGTGCTGGCCGCGATGAGATTCGCCACTTCGATGTTGATTGTTTCGCTGATGGGCTTGTTGTATCTTTTCTTTTCCATTATAGTACTTGTTAAGGGTTTTGAATATGCTGTTTAGGGTAGCTAAACGGAAAGAACCTATTTCACGATGACCTTCCGTCCGTTCCGGATGTAGATGCCCGGTTTCAACGAACCGTCGGACAAGCGACTGTCGGCTACCCTGCGGCCACTGAGGTCATACCAAGCGCCAGCCTCATTGTCCATTGTCCATTCTCCATTGTCCATCAACACCTCGTGTATAGCCGTCGTCCCGTCGCCGAAGCTGATGACGGTGCGCTGTACGGGAGCCGGCGTCGAGCCGTTGCCCACGTGGAAGTAGGCGCGGAAGGCGTTCACCATGTAGCTTGTCATGCCCTCGTCCTCCGGCCAGTAGAGGTTGTTGTCGGCACCGAGGAAGAGGTTGTCCTTGTCCGTGCTGAAAATCTCCGTGGGGCCATAGGTGCCGATGAACTGCACCTTCGTGTCGTTGCTTGTGACGGTAGAGGCGGCTATGCTGTAACTTTGCGCCCGAATATGGCGACAGTTGGACCAATGCAATTCACGTCCGTGGCGCTGATGCTGCTGCTCACGGCGAAGCTACTGCTCCTGCCGGGCATGCACACGGCGAGCCGCGAGACGAGGCGTTCGCGCTGGCTGATGGTGGCGGGTACGGCGACGCTGGCCGTGCACTTCGCCCTGCAGCTGACGCTGGGGCTGAGGCAGATGGGCACCACGCAGCCGGTGATGCTCAACCTGACGATGCTCATCCCTGCATCGTATCTGTTTGCCACAGCGGTTCTGCTGCTGCAGCGGCGGGGACGGCTGAGCCGGCTGGACTGGCTGGCCGGCCCCGTGGTGTGGGTGGTGGTGATGGCGCTGATGGGCACGGCGAAAGCGGCCGACGGCTTGCCGCTGCTGAGCGACTCGCCCCTGCTCCGGAAGGCCGAGGTGGCCGGCGCCGCACTCTACCTGCTGATGCAGAGCTACTACACCGTCCGTCACACCTCGGCGCTGACGGCCATGCAACGCACGCTGAACGACTACTACGACCGCGACACCGACGGCATGCTGCGCTGGATGCGGCTGAGCATCATGGGACTGATGCTGCTGGCGCTGATGGTGCCCATCGCCATCTTCGGCACAGGGTGGAGGCTGCTCGCTATCGCCTTCGCCTTCTACGCCTTCATCTTCTATCTCGTCGATAGCTTTTGCTACTACCTCACCAGCAATGCCCCGGCGAACATGCAGGAGGCCGAAGAGAATGCCGACGAGGTGGAACAGGAGCGCGAGGCCGACAGGGACACCGAGCGAACCCTGCTCCGCTCTTTCAAACGGCTCACCGGCCTCACCCCCGCCCAGTTTGCCAAGCACGCCTGAGGGGAGAGGCGAGATGCACAAAAAAAAGCATTCGTTCAGGCGGATTTGCAATCCGGCTGCGGCGAATAGAGGGATTTGCAATCCCTCATCATTCGCTCAATCCTCAGGCTGGGGATTATAAATCCCCTATTCAGGTGTTGCGGATTGCAAATCCGCAACAACGGCAAACGGCGTCAACCTTTTTTCAGGAAACGACACCTTAGCTTTCACGGCGGAGGGGATAGTGGTTTCGCTGGTATTCGAAGGTGTCGGGCGAGGCTTTCAGCCGGAGGCTGTCGGCGTCGATGTCGTAGGGGGCAGAGGAGGGCGGCGGTGTCCCGGCCTCCACGCGGGGCAGGCCGAAGTGGGTCGCAAGGGCGTCGAGGACCATCTGCGAGGCACGCGCCTTGCCGTCGGCACTATAGCCGGCGATGTGGGGTGTGGTGAGGCGGGCCATGCTGAGGAGGTCGCGGTCGATGGCCGGCTCGCCCTCCCAGACGTCGATGACGGCCTGACGGATTTGTCCGGCCTGCAGGGCAGCACGCAGGGCTGCCGTATCGGCGACAGGCCCGCGCGAGGTGTTGATGAAGAGTGGCCTTCGCCGGAGCGAGGCGAAGAAGTCGGCGTCTGCCATGTGCCACGTGGGGTACAGGCCGTCCTTCGTCAGCGGGACGTGGAGGGTGATGATGTCGCACTCGGCAGCGAGCGTCCCCAGACGGACAAACCCGTCCCCCCGCCCGCTATCCGCCAGCGGAGGGTCGCAGCAGAGGGTGCGGAGGCCGAGGCGTTCGGACAGGGCCTTGACGCGCGAGCCGACGTGGCCGAGGCCGACGATGCCGATGGTGGTGACGGGTGAAAGGGTTATCACTCCCTCGCTGTCGAGCAGCCGCAGCGCACACGCCACATACTGGCAGACGGACGAGGCGTTGCAGCCGGGGGCATTGGCCCAGGCGATGCCGTGGGCGGCGCACCAGGCGGTGTCGATATGGTCGTAGCCGATGGTGGCCGTGGCGATGAAGCGGACGCGGCTGCCGTCGAGCAACGCCGCATCGCAGCGGGTGCGGGTGCGGACGACGAGGGCATCGGCGTCGCGCACAGCCTCGGCCGTGATGGCCGCGGCAGGCAACGCCGTCACCTCCGCCACACGCTGCAAAGGCGTCAGCAGGTAGGGAATGTTTTCATCTACAACGACCTTCATGTTAACTTCGTTAAAATTATAAAATTAGGAATTAGGAATTAGAAATTAAAACTGGTTTATAGGTTTAGTTCCGGCTGCGCCGGAGGTTTATAAACCGATTTTGCCACGCAAATCATTAAACCTTTTTTGTAAAACAAAAAAACTAAACCTTTCGCGGAGCAAAAACTAAACCATTTTCTTATTTTTCATTTTCAATTATCAATTTTCAATTATCAATTGTGCGACAGCGCAAAAGGTGCGAAAGTGGATTGTTGTAGGACGAAGATGCTCTCGGGGCCCATGTTGAAGAGGAGGTCAACGATGCTGAGGTTGGGGCGGAAGCCGAAGCGGTCGGCGAAGACCTGATAGTAGGGAGCGGGACAGAACGCAGGGTCGGCAGCGTAGTCGCGCTTGGGGTGGATGAGGTCGCGGAAGTCGTCGGCCTCACCGGCTCCTCCCTCGAAGGGGGGGAACACGTATTCCTCCGTCGGGCGCAGCACGGGATGGATGTCGATGAGCTGGCAGCAAAGGGCCGTAAGCTGGATGTTGAAATCGAAGAGGAACGTGAAGGGACGTTCGTAGAAGGGGCGGAAGTCATCCTCGTAGTAGAGGAAGAAGGGCGTCTGCCCGTAGGCTGCCTCCAGCGCGTTCCAATGCTGGTGGCGCCAGTGACCATGGCCGGAGATGCGCACATCCTTCATGTAGCTCTTGGTGCTGTCGGCCTTCTCCGTGGGGACGGTGAGGGCCTGCAGGCCGTCGCCCGTGCCGATGACACAGCGGTTGCGGTAGGTCTGCTTCACGTAGTGGTCCCATTGCTCCAGCTGCACCTCACGCCCGTCGCACAGCAGGAGCTTGGTGAAGTACCAGACAGGAGGGAGATAGGCCGAGGACAAGCGCATTTACGACGTAGTTAAGAGTTAAGAATGAAGAGTTAAGAAATACAGCCCTGCAAGTGGCTTGGCCTACGGATGGAAGAGGGGAAGGGAAAACTGCTTACGGAACATTTTTTCTTAACTCTTAACTAAACCTCAGTTGTACTTCCCCACTCCCGTGAAGAGGCGTTTCCAGCGGATTTTGCCGTTGAAGAGGCCGCGGTCTTTGTCGAGGCTGAGCCAGATGAAGCGGGGCTTGCCGACGATGTGGTCCTCGGGCACGAAGCCCCAGTAGCGGCTGTCGAGGCTGTTGTGGCGGTTGTCGCCCTGCATCCAGTAGTAGTCCATGCGGAAGGTGTAGCTGGTGGCCGCCTGGCCGTTGATGTAGATGACGCCGTCGCGCACCTCCAGGTCGTTGCCCTCATAGACGCGGATGGGACGCTCGTAGAAGGGCAGGTTGTCGAGCGTGAGCTGGACGGTGGCGCCCTTGGCGGGAATCCACAGCGGGCCGTAGTTGTCGATGCTCCAGCCGGTGCGCTTGTTCAGCGGGTAGAGGCCGCCGTCGGTCTCCTGCGGCATCAGGGTGACGCTCTCCACGAAGTCGCGGCGGCGCAGGTCGTCCACCATGCGGCTGGTGAGCGGCAGGTAGTAGAGCGTGCCCGCGGCGTTGCGGCCCCGCAGGTCCTCCTGGCTGATGCCCAGCTCGTGGCTGAGCCGCTCGGGGATGGGACGTGTGGTGACGACCTGGTAGAAGTACTGCACGTTGTCGGGCTCCTTGTTGGCCACGCCGTCGAGGTAGATGATGCGGTCGCGGATTTCGAGCGTCTGTCCGGGCAGGCCCACGCAGCGTTTCACGTAGTTCTCGCGGCGGTCGGCGGGACGGCTGTCGATGCTCCCGAACACCCGTTCGTTGTCGGCGATGTACTTGCGGCCCTTGGCCAGGAAGCGCTCGTAGGCCTGCCGCTCCTCCCAGGCCGGGAGGCTGTCGGTGGCGGGGTAGCCGCCGCAGAGCAGTTCGCTGATGTCCGACGCCAGCTTATAGTAGTCCTTGGCCGCGTACTGGGGATTGGTGACGATGGTGTCGCCCGTGGGGTAGTTGAAGACGACGATGTCGTTCTGCTTGATTCTTCCCCATCCGGCCACGCGTTTGTAGCTCCACCGGGGTTTCTCGATGTAGCTCTTGCCGCCGCCCAGCCACTTCGGCATCGTGTGCTGTGTGAGGGGCATGGTGAGGGGGGTGATGGGCTTGCGCGGCCCGTAGGCCACCTTGCTCACGTAGAGGTAGTCGCCCACCAGGAGGCTCTTCTCCAACGACGACGAGGGGATGGTGTAGTTCTGAAACCAATAGAGGTTGGCGAAATAGACGCCCACGAGGGCGAACACGATGGCATCGACCCAGCTCATCACGCTGCGCCAGAAGTTGCTCTTCAGGCTCTTCCACCATGCCCACGGCACCAGCTTGGTGATGTAGGCATCGAACAGGAACGGCACGACCACCAGTCCCCACCAGCTCTTTATCCAATACAGGAAAGCCAGGTAGAGCACCAACACCACGATACATTTAATCCACTGTTTGCGGCTTGCTTTCTTCATTTTCTCTGTGTATTATTCTCTTTTCTGGGCGTTAGACGGCTCGTCCCCGCCCGTTGGTTACATTATTAACGTTTTTTAGTGACCCTTGTTCGCTCTTCTCCTTCACTCTTCACTATGACAGCCATGTGAACAGGTCTTCGATGCCGAACAGCCCGCCGCCCTGCTGTGCCGTGAACTCGGCAGCCAGCACGGCGCCGAGGGCAAAGCCCGTGCGGCTCTTGGCCGAGTGGGTCAGCGTGATGACGTCGGCCTCGCTCTCGTAGCAGACGGTGTGTATGCCCGCCACCTCGCCTTCGCGGATGCTGGTGATGGGCACCTCGGCCCCGTCCCCCCTGGCGCCGCGGATGTCGTCGGCAATGGTCAGCGCCGTGCCGCTCGGGGCGTCCAGCTTGTGCACGTGGTGCGTCTCCTCCAGGCGGACGCTGTAGGCGGGGAAGGCGCTCATCAGCCGTGCCAGCTGGCGGTTCACGGCGCGGAACAGCGCCACGCCCACGCTGTAGTTGCTGCTCCAGAAGAGGGTGTTCCCTCCCCTCTCCGTGCAGAGCGTGCGCAGCTCGGCCTCGTGGGCGGCATACCAGCCCGTGGTGCCGCTCACCACCTTCACACCCTGCGCGAAAGCCGCCTTCACATTGTCGTAGGCCACGGCCGGCGCCGTGAACTCGATGGCAACGTCGGCGCTGCGGAAGGCATCGCCGGCGAAGTCCGCACGGTTGTCCACATCGATGATGCTCACCACCTCGTGGCCGCGGCGGCACGCCACCTCTTCCAGCAGGTGGCCCATCTTGCCATATCCTATCAAGGCTATTTTCATGCTTCTCTCATTATTTTTCGCCGCAAAGTTAGGTGATTTTCGCCAAAAAACCACTATTTTTGCCCAAATATCTTATCCGAAGCCATGGAAGAGCTGCTACACTACGTCTGGAAGCACAAGCTGTTTCCGCTCACCGCCCTCCGCACCATCGACGGCCAGGCGGTGGAGGTCATCGATGCCGGTCTGTCCAACCCCCATGCCGGGCCGGACTTCTTCAACGCCAAGGTCGTCATCGACGGCACCAAATGGGTAGGCAATGTGGAGCTGCACGTGAAGGCTTCCGACTGGTTCCTCCACCACCACGACGAGGACGGGCGCTACGACTCCGTCATCCTGCACGTGGTGGGCGAGAGCGACGCCACCATCCACCGCCGCGACGGACAGCTCATCCCCCAGCTCGTGCTGCCCGTCCCCGCCGCCCTGCGCAGCGGCTACGACGCCCTGCTCCACGAGGACCACTACCCGCCCTGCTACCGCACGGTGGGCGACCTCTCGCAGCTGATGATTCACAGCTGGCTCTCCGCACTGCTCTGCGAACGACTCGAGATGCGCCTCGCACAGATTGTGGAGCGCTACGAGCAGCACGACAAGAGCTGGAACGACGCCCTCTTCGCCACCATGGCCCGCTCCTTCGGCTTCGGCGTCAACGGCGACGCCTTCGATGCCTGGGCGCGCACCCTCTCGTTCCGCGCCGTCGATAAGCACCGCGACAACCTCCTGCAGGTCGAGGCCATCTTCTTCGGCCAGGCGGGGCTGCTGCGTCCCGAGGCGCTGCCCGCCTACTATCGCCCCGAGGCCGCACGCGACGACTACTACCAGCAGCTCTGCCGCGAGTATGCCTTCCTCGCCCATAAGTTCAGCCTCCACCCCATCGACACCGCACTCTGGAAGTTCGCCCGCATGCGCCCCGACAACTCCCCCTTCGTGCGCATGGCGCAGCTGGCCATGCTCTACCACTCCGAGGCCGTCACAGCCTCCACGCTCGCCCAGCTGCCGGACAAGGAGAGCATCTCCTCGCTGCTGCGCGTGGGCACCTCGCCCTACTGGGACACCCATTTCGCCTTCGGCAGCACCCCCACCGTCGCCCGCCCCAAGGTGCTCGGCGAAGGCACGCTCACCCTCCTGCTCATCAACACCGTGGCGCCGTTTCTCTTCACCTATGGCCGCCACCTCGGCGACGAGGCCATGCAGGAGAAGGCCATCGCCCTGCTCGAACAGCTCCCCGCCGAGGAGAACTACATCATCCGCAGCTGGCGCGACTGTGGCCTCGCCGTCGCCAACGCCGCCGACAGCCAGGCCCTCATCCACCTGAAACGCAACTACTGCGAGCGCAAGGACTGCCTCCGCTGCCGCATCGGCTACCAGTATCTGAAGAAACAAGGGATTTAAACATCCACAGACATTTTCGCGCTGTCGCGCAATGGAAAATGGATAATGGATAATTGATTTTCCATTATCCATTTTCCATTAATGAAATTATCCATTATTGAAGCGTAGCGTCGCAGACATAATTATTTATTAACGTATAATGCCCGTGAATTTTCCGTGAATATCCGTGAATATCCGGAATACCCGTGATTGTTCGTAAAGAATATCTCCCTGTGATTTGTGATTTTTACTACACTTCTACACGTTTTTTTCACGCCACATTGATTGGCAATGATTTACATTCATTTTCACCCCATTTTTCTACACGTTTTCTACACGATTTGCCGATTTTCTACACGTTTTCTACACGATTTTGGCGAAAAATGGCTTTTTTTAACATTTTAGAGGGGGATTAGTAATGACTTTTACGCCTTTTTTGTGCTTTTTTTCCCGTTTTATCCCCCCCCCCAAAAACCCCTGCTTCGTGAGCAAAAAATCGAGGTTTTTGTGTACAAATTGCGCCTTCCTCCACGCCCGTATAGTCCTTTCGCGCACATCCCCCCTACTTCGTTGGTAAATGACGCCGTCGTTTATGTAAACGACGCTGTCATTTATATAAACGACGGCGTCATTTACCAGAAACGTCTTTCCTCCACCCGACGTTCCACCGCTTCTGCCATCGGGTCTTCCATCTTCCCTCTTACATCATACATCTTACATCATACATCTTACATCATACATCTTCTCCGTTCTCCGTTCGGGCGGATTTGCAATCCGGCCGCTTTGAATAGAGTGATTTGCAATCCCTCACCATTAGCTCTGTCCTTTTAGCTGGGGATTGCAAATCCCCTTCTCATCGCAGCCGGATTGCAAATCCGGCTGAACGGGCCTTTAGCAAGGGATTGCTGCCTGAGCGGGTACAAAAAGAGAAAAAAAGCACAAAAAAGGCGCAAAAGTCATTACTAAGCCCCCTTTTAAATGTTAAAAAACGCCATTTTTCGCCAAAATCGTGTAGAAAACGTGTAGAAAATCGGCAAATCGTGTAGAAAACGTGTAGAAAATGAAGGATTTTTCAAGCTTATATACTTTTTATACAACGAATTAACAATAATTCGTGTAGAAGTGTAGTAAAAATACTATGTGTAGTGTGCTTTCCGCCGCTCGTCGCGAGCGGCGGAAAGCCGGATGCATCCATCAAAAAAGTAAGCTTATAAAAAATACAGAATGCATCGTCTCTTTTTGAAGTAAGCTTAGTTTGTGTTCAGACAGCCTAATCTTCGAACCTGACAGTCACCGACCCGCGCAGCACGCGGTTCTCGTTCCGCTCCACAAGCCCCTGCTCGTAGTACTCTTCCGGATAGTC
>Ga0079305_1001296_pt1 | contig 35169 bp, 27 predicted proteins | sample LMS_cellobiose_e_FD_79183 | JGI IMG/M metagenome (GOLD analysis project Ga0079305, IMG submission 79183) | Rumen-fistulated moose microbial communities from Alaska, USA - LMS_cellobiose_enrichment | ecosystem: Host-associated > Mammals > Digestive system > Stomach > Rumen fluid ... | reverse complement strand
CAGGCTTGCTGCATCGCGTGTAAAAATCTGAAGTGACCAGAACGTCCAAAAAAGAAAAACGCCGCAAGGCGTTTTTCTTTTTTGGAGGCCGCGGCTTCGCCGCGATAGGGATCAAATGCATTGGGAAGGGAGTACCCTCCCTTCCCAAGCCCGACCCATACGGATCTGCGCCGCTTCCGGCCGAAGGGTGCGGCGCTTGACAGGGCATGCGTTTGGTGTTATAGTTGCGCATATCTCTTTTTTGCCGCGGTGCGGCGCTTTTCTTTTACGATTTCATGAAAAAAACGCATGAAACGCGCATACAGGCGCGCGCCGATGCGCCGAGGGTGCGGCGCGCCCGGAAGGAAGTGCAGCCATGAAGGAAACCAGCAGAAAAAACCGGCTCTTCACCGACTCGGTCATCCGGCGGATGACGCGCATCGCCATCGCCAACAACGCCATCAATCTGGCCCAGGGCTTCCCCGACTTCGATCCGCCCAAGGCCATCACCGACCGTCTTGCGGAGATCAGCGCCGTCGGCCCGCACCAGTATCCCATCACGATGGGCGCGCCGAACTTCCGCCGCGCGCTCGCGCGCAAGTGCGGCCGCTTCATGGGCCGGACGCTCGACCCGGAGACCGAGATGGTCGTGACCATCGGCTCGACCGAGGCGATGGTGGACACGCTCTTCGCGCTCACCAACCACGGTGACAAGGTCGTGCTGTTCAGCCCCTACTTTGAGAATTACCACGCCCAGATCATCATGGCGGACTGCGAGCCGATCTTCGTGCCGTTGACGCCGCCGGGCTTCGGCTTCGATCCCGAGGTGCTCGAGGACGCGTTCCGCCGGGGGCCGAAGGCGATCCTGATCTGCAACCCGTCCAACCCCAGCGGCAAGGTGTTCACCTATGACGAGCTGAAGCTGATCGCGGAGCTGTGCGTGCGCTACGACGTGTACGCGGTCATGGACGAGGTATACGAGCACATCGTCTACGACGGGAACCGACACATTTATATGAATGGTCTGCCCGGCATGTGGGAGCGCACGGTGAGCTGTTCGAGCCTGAGCAAGACCTACTCCATCACCGGCTGGCGCCTCGGCTACGCCATTGCGCCCAGGCGCCTGATGGATCCCATCAAGCAGTACCACGATTTCAACGCCGTCGGCGCACCCGCGCCGCTGATGGAGGCCGCGGTCGTCGGCCTCGAGATGCCGGACCGCTACTACGAGGAGTTCGGCGCGCACTACGCACACATGAAAAAGCTCTTCACCGAGGGGCTGCGCAGCATCGGCATCCCCTTCACCGACCCGCAGGGGGCATACTTCGTGCTGGCCGACGTGGGGCCGTATCTCAAGCGCGGGCAGAGCGACGTGGACTTCTGCGAGGAGCTGACGCGCAAGGTCGGCGTGGCCTGCGTGCCGGGCACGTCGTTCTTCCGCGAGGACGTGAACAACATCGTGCGCGTCCACTTCGCCAAGCGGGACGAGACGCTGCTTGAGGCGCTCGACCGGCTGAGCCATATCCGCGAGAAAATGGCGTAAGGCGCGAAAGCGCCGCGACGGCAAGTCTGAAACGAAGGAGATGGCGCCTATGCCCGGGCCGATGGGCGGACCCATGCGAAACGGATTCCTGACCGAGGAGGAAAAGGCCAACCGGCCGAAGGTGACCGGCGCGCTGCTCAGGCGCGTGTTCTCCTACCTCCTGCCCTATTGGAAGCAGCTCGCGCTCGTGCTGGGCTGCATCATCCTGTCCTCGACGCTGCATCTGCTGCCCTCCGTGCTGACGGGCCGCATCATCGACGAGGGCCTGATCGGGCGCGACCTGCACATGCTGGTCGTGCTGATCGGCGCGTCGCTCGCGGTGTCCCTCGGCGGGAACCTGATCGGCGTGGCGGAGAACTACCTCAACAACTGGATCGCGCAGCACATCACTTACGACATGCGCAACAAGATGTACCGCCATCTGCAGCAGATGTCGCAGCGCTTCTTCACCGCCAACAACCAGGGCGACATCATCACGCGCATGACGAGCGACATCGCGGGCGTGGAGCGCGTGATCTCGAGCACGTTCACCTCCATCCTCTCCAACGCGATCACGCTGATCGCGGCGCTCGTGATCATGTACCGCCAGAACTGGGTGCTCGCCACGGTCGGCGTGCTGGTCATCCCGCTGTTCGTCATCCCCACGCGCTACGCCGGCAAGACCCGCTGGACGCTCACGCGCGAATCGCAGGAGTGCAACGACGAGATCAACGGCATCCTGAACGAGACGCTCTCCGTCAGCGGACAGCTGCTGGTCAAGCTCTTCGGCAAGGAGGACTACGAGTACGAAAAGTACCGCGGCGCGAACGAGCGCATGATCCGCCTCAACATCCGCGAGAGCATGGCGGGCCGCTGGTTCCGCGTGGTGATCTCCACGTTCTCGAGCGTGGGGCCGATGCTGCTCTATCTCGTCGGCGGCATCCTGATGATGCGCTACGACGCCGAGCTCAGCGTGGGCGACATCTCGGTGATGGTGGCGCTGCTGGGGCGCATGTACGGACCGGTCAACTCGCTTTTGAACATCCAGGTCGAGTGGATCCGCTCGATGGCGCTGTTCACGCGCATCTTTGAATACTACGACATGCCCGTGGAGATCCAAAATGCGCCCGACGCGCGCATGCCCGAACGCGCCGAGGGCAACGTGGAGTTCCGGCACGTCGACTTCTCCTACGAGCCCGAGCGGCAGATCCTGCATGACGTGAGCTTCACCCTCCGCAGCGGACACAGCATCGCCATCGTCGGGCCCTCCGGTTCCGGCAAGAGCACGATGATCCACCTGATCCCGCGCCTGTACGACGTGACGGGCGGCGAGGTGCTCTTCGACGGGACGGACGTGCGCCAACTCGACCTCGGCTTCCTGCGCGACAGCATCGGCATCGTGAGTCAGGAGACGTATCTCTTCAACGGCACGATCCGCGAGAACCTGCTCTACGCCAAGCCGGGCGCCACTGAGGACGAGCTGATCGCCGCCTGCAAAAAGGCCAACATCTACGACTTCATCGAGAAGCAGGAGCTGGGGCTCGACGCCGTGGTCGGCAACCGGGGGCTCAAGCTCTCCGGCGGCGAGAAGCAGCGCATCTCCATCGCACGCGTGCTGCTCAAGGATCCGGCGCTGCTGATCTTCGACGAGGCGACGAGCGCGCTCGACTCGATCTCCGAGAGCAAGATCCAGGAGGCCATCGACCCGATCATCGCCTCGCGCACGAGCATCCTGATCGCGCACAGGCTCTCCACCATCCTCGCGGCCGACGAGATCCTTGTCGTCAAGGACGGGCGCATCGTGGAGCGGGGCGTGCACAGCGAGCTGGTCGCCGCGGGCGGCACCTACACGGAGCTGTACGAAACGCAGTTCCGCCGCGCGCTGGAGAGCGCGAAGACCTGACGCGCCGGACGGGCGCGGCCAAACGGTCAAAAGAGCGGACGCCGCTTTTTTGAAATACACCACAGCCTGTACCGGAACACCAGGCGGAAAGGAAAAGCGAAATGCTTTCAAACAAAACCGGACGCATTGCCCCGACCCTGCGCACGAGAGGAGGCGATGCGGTATGAACGAGCTGCTGCTCATCGGACAGTTGATCGTTTTCTACGGCATGGTCGTGCTGACGTGGCGCCTGTTCGGCAAGACGGGCCTCTACTGCTGGACCGTGCTCGCCACCATCGCGGCCAACATCGAGGTGCTCGTGCAGATCCACGCCTTCGGCATGGACATGACCCTCGGCAACATTCTCTTTGCCTCCACCTTCGTCGTGACCGACATCCTGAGCGAGACCTCCGGCAAGCCGGACGCGCACCGCGCCGTGAACCTCGGCGTGTACGCCTCGCTGCTGTTCATCGTCATCTCGCAGAGCTGGCTGCTGTTCGCGCCGAACGAGGTGGACTTCGTGATGCCGCACCTGCGCGCCGTGTTCTCCAACACGCCGCGCCTGATGCTGACAAGCCTGATCGTCTACGCGATCGTGCAGCGCTTCGACGTGTTCCTCTACCACTTCATCTGGGATCGGACAGAGAAGCTCTGCGGCGACCGCAAGCGCCTGCTGTGGCTGCGGAACAACCTGGCCACGATCCTCTCGCAGCTGCTCAACAACATTCTCTTCACCTTCGGCGCGTTCTACGGCACGTTCGACATGGCGACGCTCTGGAGCATCGTGTGGTCGAGCATGGCGATCTTCCTGGTGACAAGCCTGGCCGATACGCCGGTCGTCTACCTCTGCCGCAGCATCCGCGGCGGCACGCGCCTGAGCGAAGGATAAACGGGAGATACGATATGAACATTCTCATCACGGGCACCTCCTCCGGCATCGGCCGCTCGGCCGCGCTGCGCTTCCTCGCGGGCGGGCACCGCGTGACCGGCATCGACATCCTGCCGGGCACCATCGCCTACGACGCCTACCGGCACGTCTGCTTCGACCTGCGCAGCACCGGCGAGCTGCCCGACGTCGGCGAGGTGCACGTTCTGATCAACAACGCAGGCGTGCAGGGCACGGACGAGGACATCGACCTCAACCTCAAGAGCCTGATCCGCGTGACGGAGAAGTACGGCGTCCAGCCGGCCATCCGCTCGATCCTGAACGTCGCCTCCGCGAGCGCGCACAGCGGCGCGGAGTTCCCGGCCTACGCCGCGAGCAAGGGCGGCGTCCTCGCCTACACCAAGAACGTGGCCATGCGCGTCGCGCCCTGGGGCGCGACCTGCAACAGCATCTCCCCGGGCGGCGTGCTGACCGAGTCCAACCGCCACGTGACCGACGATCCCGCGCTCTGGGCACGCGTGATGGAGGAGACCCCGCTCAAAAAGTGGGCCAGCACCGAGGAGATCGCGGAGTGGATCTATTTCCTCACGGTCACCAACCGCAGCATGACCGCGCAGGACGTGATCGTGGACAACGGCGAAATGAACAACTACCACTTCGTGTGGTGAACCCGTCCGCCGCGGCGAAAGACGCGGCGGGACGTCCGTCTTTCCCGGAAAGGAGGGCATCATGAACGATTTGGAACGCAGCCTCTGCGAACAGGTGCGCGCGGATCACGACTATGTGGTGGCGTTGCGGCGCTGGTTCCACCGGCACCCGGAGTTGGCACTGGAGGAGGTTGAGACGCAGGCGCGCATCGAGCAGGAACTCGACGCGCTCGGTCTCGCCCACCGCCGCGTGGCGGGCACGGGCGTCTACGCCGAGATCGAGGGCACGAAACCGGCCGGGGGCACGACCCGCACGCTCGCGCTGCGCGCCGACATCGACGCCCTGCCCGTGACCGAGGCCAGCGGCGTGCCCTACGCCAGCCTGTATCCGGGCAGGATGCACGCCTGCGGACACGACGCGCACAACGCCGCGCTGATCGGCGCGGCGCGCGTGCTCTGCGCCAACCGCGACAAATTCGCCGGCAAAGTGCTGCTGACCTGGCAGCCGGGCGAGGAGATCGGCTACGGTGCGCGCGTCATCCTCGACACCGGCTGCATCGACCGCGCCGACCGCTCGTTCGGGCTGCATCTGGCCTCGGAGCTGCCGGTCGGCACGGTGGCGGCGATGGCCGGCCCGAACAACGCCTCGGTCGACTGGTTCCGCATCCGCGTGCACGGACAGAGCGCGCACGTCGCGGCGCCGGAGCTGGGCGTCGACGCCGCCTATATCGCCGCGCAGATCCTGGTCTCCGCGCAGGCGCTGATCACGCGGCGCACGAACCCGTTGGAGAGCGTGATCCTCGGCATCGGAAAGGTCACGGCGGGCACGGCATATAACATAGTGGCGCAGGAGGCGGAGCTTGAGGGTACGATCCGCACGCTGACGCCCGAGCTGCGCTGCGTGACGAAGGAGCGGCTGGAGACGCTGGCGTGCACGACCGCGGCGCTCTTCGGCGGCACGGCCGAGGTCGCATGGCGCGACAACACCTCGCCGCTCATCAACGACGCTGCCGCCGCCGCGGAGGCGCAGCGCCTTGCGCGCTCGCTCTTCGGCGCAGAGCATGTGATCACACAGCGCCGCCCCTCCCTCAGCGGGGACGATTTCGCCGAGTATATCCTCCGGGTGCCCGGGGTCTACGTTTACGTCGGCTCCGGCAACCCGAACGATCCCAACACGCAGGTCCCCCACCACAGCGAACGCTTTGCCATCGATGAGGACTGCCTGACCGCCGCCGTCGCGCTCCACGTCTGTTACGCGGTCGAATACCTGAACGGGCTGCTGTGACGCTTGCATTCCGGTAAGGATCGTGCTATAATAACAGGCTGGAAGTATTGCAGCCCATCAAAGGAGGTTCCGCCATGAAAGCGCCTTTTTCCCCTTACCTCGACCGTATCGCGCCGGCCATCCGTGCGCTGGTCGGGGAACTGGGCAGGGATTATGATTACGTGAGTGTGCTGTCGACGGATTCCGTCGGCTTCCGCGTCGCGATCTCCCGCCGCAGCAAATCCGTATCCAACACCAACATGACGACCGAACGCGGCAATGTCGTGCGCGTTTACCGCGGCGGGCTGTACAGCGAATACGCCTTCAACGACTTTGCGCCTGACGCCGTTGCGGAGACCGCGGGCGCCATCCGCGCAGAGCTGGAAAAGCAGTTCCGCCTGCTCGCGCGCACCGGCAGCGCCGTCTATGAGACCGGCGTCCTCGCCGACGAGCCGCTGACGCTGCTCGTCGAGAAGGAGGCCGCGCTCCTGCCCGAACGGGCCGACCTCAGCGCGCTGGTCGAGCGCTTCACCGCGCTGTCCGACGAGGGACTCAAAACGATCCCCGGCGCGCTGGACTGCGGCGTGAACGGCATCTCCACGCATATCTCCAAGATGTTCGTCACCGCCAACCGCTTCCTGCGCCAGAGCTACGTCTATACCGAGGGCAGCATCTTCGCCTACGCCCCCACTGAGGACGGCGAGATGCGCACGGTCCACGGGGGCGTGTCCGGCTGCGGCGGCGTCGAGATCCTCGACGGGCTGCGCGCGAAGCTCTCCTCCCTGCCGCAGACGATGCGCGATGTGCTCGGCGCGGAGAAGATCGTGCCCGGCGAGTACGAGATCATCACCGACCCGACCGTGACGGGCCTGATCGCGCACGAGGCCTTCGGCCACGGCGTCGAGATGGATATGTTCGTCAAGGGCCGCGCGCTCGGCGCGGAGTACATTGACCAGCGCGTCGGCAGCGAGCTGGTGACGATGCACGAGGGCGCGCGCTGCGACGAGAGCGTAACGGCCTACGCCTTCGACGACGAGGGCACGCTGGCCGGCGACGTGGTCGAGATCGACCGCGGCATCCTGCGCACCGGCATCTGCGACGCGCTCAGCGCGCTGCGCCTCGGCACGCAGCCCACCGGCAACGGCAAGCGCGAGAATTACGCGCACAAGGTCTACACCCGCATGACCAACACGGTGTTCGACTCCGGCAGCGACACGCTGGAGGACATGATCGCCTCCGTCAAGTACGGCTACCTGCTGCGCGGCATGCAGAGCGGCATGGAGGATCCCAAGCACTGGGGCATCCAATGCATCATCGACCGCGGCTATGAGATCGCGGACGGGAAGCTGACGGGCAAGGTCGTATCCCCGATCGTGATGACGGGCTATGTGCCCGATCTGCTCGGCTCTGTGTCCATGGCGAGCATGGACCGTGTGGTCGAGGGCAACGGCGCCTGCGGCAAGGGCCACAAGGAGTGGGTCAAGGTCGCCGACGGCGGGCCGTATCTCAAGACGAAAGCGAGGCTGGGCTAATGCTGGACATCATCCGAAAGAAGCTCGAGGCGCTCGGCGCCGACGCCTGGGAGCTGACCGAGATCGAAAAACGCGGCTGGGAGTTCTACTTCATCCGCCATCGGCTCGACCAGAACCGCGTCACCGAGGTCAAGCGCATCGAGGTCAAGCTGTATCGCGCCATTGAGGACGGCAAGTTCCTCGGCAGCGCCTCCGGCGAGATCCCGCCGACGGCCACCGAGGCCGAGATCGACGAGCGCCTCTCCTCCCTGCTCTATCAGGCGGGTCTCGTGAAAAACCCATACTATACCATCACCGACACGCCCGTCGACGTGCCCGACCGCACGGAGCCGGTCGACGTGGAGGCCATCGCGGAGGATTTTATGCGCGCGATCCGCTCCGCGCCCGAGACCGCGACGGAGGACATCAACTCCTACGAGATTTTCGTGAACGAGGTCACGCGGCGCACGCGCAACTCCAACGGCGTGACTTACACCTGCACCTACCCGAGCTCCACGGTGGAGCTGGTCGGCAACGCGCGCAGGGACGGGCACGAGATCGAGCTCTATCGCTTCTTCACCTCCGGCACCTGCGACGCGCCCGCCCTCGTCGGCGAGATCGCGGACGTGCTGCGCTACGGCAAGGATCGGCTCGAGGCCGTGCCCACGCCGAAGCTGCCCGCCGGAGCGGTGATCCTCTCCACGAGCGATGCGCTCGAGGTGTACCGCTACTTCGTCGACCGCATGAGCGCGGGCTTCAAGGTGCGCCGCATCAGCGACTGGGAGATCGGCAAACCCGTGTGCGAAAACGCCTCCGGCGACCGGCTGACGATCGAGGCGGTGTCCTCCCTGCGCAACTCCTCGTGCGATTTCCCCGTGGACGCCGAGGGCGCGGTCATCCGCGACCGCTACCTGATCCGCGACGGTGTGGCCGAGAATTTCTGGGGCTCGCGGCAGTTCTGCGAATACCTGGGCCTCAAGGGCAGCTCGATGGTGCACAATGTGCGCGTACACGGCGGCGCGCAGAGCGCCGCGGAGGTGCGCGGAGGCGACTATCTCGAGGTGGTCGAGTTCTCCGATTTCCAGGTCGACCCCATGGGCGGGGACATCGCCGGCGAGATCCGCCTGGGCTACCTGCACCGGGGCGGAAAAGTCACCGTCGTGACGGGCGGTTCGATCTCCGGCAGCATGAACGAAGCCGCCGCAGGCATGACCTTTTCCCGCGAGCTGAAGCAGTATGACAATTACGTCATTCCGTCTGTGACCCGTTTGGAAAAACTGCGTATTACGGGCGTTGCCGCTTTGACATAATTGTGCAAACATGCCTAATTTTCGTTTTTTTTCGCGGCGGGCAAAAAAAAGTCTTTACGAATCCGAAAAAATGCGCTAAACTGAATCATGTTCCATGCAGGAAATATGACGATTTGTTATATTATCCGTCTGTTTTTACATGGAATGTTTTTCCTTTTGTTATTATCCGCACGCCGGGCTGCGTGCGTGTAATAAAATACTAATTTGGAGGAATTCAAGATGAGCAAGAAACTGTCCAAAGTCCTTGCACTCGTGCTGGCGCTTGTGATGGTCTTCTCTCTGGCTGGGTGCAACAAGAGCAACAGCAACACCGGCACCGGTACCGGCACCCAGACTCAGACGCCCGATCCCACGCCCACGCCCGATCCCACCCCCACGCCGGATCCCACGCCGGATCCCACGCCTGCTGAGCCCGTGATGCCCGAGTATTCGTTCGATAACAACGGCACCTATGAGCGTCAGGACGAAGAAGACGTCTATGAATGGGTCCTCGGCGGCTACTCCGAGTACTCCGACAAGGCCAAGGCCGCGTCCAGCATCGACGAGCGCTTCGTTTACTATGCGAAGGCTGAGGCCTACCTGCTCGACAGCGCGGTCATGATCCCGACGACCACGCAGGGCGGCGCTTACACCATCAGCCGCATCGCGCCGCGCACCGTCCCCTACGTCCAGTGGGGCAACGATGACGACCGTCTGTTCGGCCTCGTCATCAGCGACGACTTCCTGACCAAGGAAGAGCGCGCGGAGTGCTTCAACCTCTGGAACGCTGCCGTTGCCGGCGGCGCTGCGTATGACCCCGCCGCGTACCTCACCGGCAAGGGCCACACCATCCAGAGCGACTACACCACCACCTTCTCCACCGCGCCGGTCACCCTTGACTGGCTGAACACCAGCTCCCAGTCCGATACTGAGATCACCGTCAACACCGTCGACGGCCTGGTCCAGTACGACAACCTCAACCAGATGCAGCCCGCCCTCGCCGAGAGCTGGGATGTCTCTGCTGACGGCACCGTTTACACCTTCCACATCCGTCCGGGCGTGTATTGGTACACCTCCGAGGGTTCCCAGTATGCTGAGGTCACCGCTGCCGACTTCGAGGCCGGTTTCCATCACATGCTCGACACCCAGGCCGGCCTTGAGTGGCTGATCGACGGCATCGTCGTCGGCGGTACCGACTACTATGCCAACGGCGGCAGCTGGGACGACGTCGGCTACAAGGCGACCGACAAGTACACCCTGACCGTCACCCTGGAGGAGCCCACCTCCTACTTCATGACCATGCTGACCTACTCCTGCTTCCTGCCCATCTGCGACAGCTTCTATCAGGCGCACGGCGGCGTGTACGGCGTGCAGGAGTTCGCGGCCGCTTCCGCTGACACCAACACCTACACCTTCGGCAAGTCCACCGACGTTTCCTCTCAGGTCTACTGCGGCCCGTTCCTGATCCAGAAGCTGCAGCAGGATTCCGAGATCTACCTCGTCAAGAACGAGAAGTACTGGAACGTTGACAAGGTCACCCTGAACAGCATCAAGTGGGTCTACGACGCCGGTGAGAACCCCGTCGCCACCTACAACGACGTCGTCGCTGGCGTGTACGCCGGCAGCGGCCTGAGCGAGGCTTCCGGTACGCTGAAGCTCGCCAAGGACGCCGGTCTGTTCGACAAGTACAGCTACGTCTCCGAGACCACCTCCACCACCTACTTCGGCGGCCTGAACGTCGACCGCGGCACCTACGCGCTTGAGAGCGGCGCCGTCGCTTCCCCGAAGACCGAGCAGCAGAAGATCGATACTGCCACCGCCCTGCAGAACAAGAACTTCCGCAAGGCCCTGCAGTACGCCTTCGACAAGGGCACCTACAACGCGGTCACCCGTGGTGAGGACCTCAAGTACACCAACCTCCGCAACATGTACACGCACCCCGAGTTCGTCTCCCTGTCCAACGACGTGACCGTTGAGGGCGACACCTTCAAGGCCGGCACGTTCTACGGCGAGATCGTCCAGTTCTATCTGGATCAGATGGGCTGCGAGGTCAAGGTCGCCGACCAGCAGGACGGCTGGTTCAACCCGACTGCCGCCAAGGAGTACCTGGCCAAGGCCAAGGAAGAGCTCGGCGATCTGGTCCACTATCCCATCACGATCGACGTGGTGTACCTGTCCTCCGCGGTGAACAACACGGCGCAGGCTCAGGCCTACAAGAAGGTCATTGAGGATACGCTGGGCGCGGAGAACGTGGTCGTCAACCTCGTTGAGTCCACCACCTCTCAGGACTTCTATGCTTCCGGTTATCGTGCTTCCAACGGTGAGGCCGGCAACTTCGATATGTTCTACGGCTCCGGTTGGGGCCCCGACTACGGCGATCCTTCCACCTACCTCGACACCTTCCTGGGCGAGGGCGCGGGCTACATGACCAAGGTCATCGGCCTGTTCTAAGGATAGCGCTTCAGAGCAAATCGAATCACAGTCTGTGCGCGATACATGGGGGGACTCCTGTCCCCCCATGTATTGGCCGTATGTGAGTTTTTCCCCTTTAAAACCGGAAAGTGGAAAGTTAAGCACTTTTTTCAATACAGCCGCCGCGCCGCTTGAAAAAGGCGCTTAACTTTTCACTGCGGGTATATCCTGCCCTCCGGACGGGGGCGCGAAACCTCATAGAGAAGGAGGATATCATTAAAGGATCTTTGATGATAGCGACCGGCTTATGAAAAAATACATGCTGAAAAGGATCCTGTTCTCGATCTTCTCCCTGTTCGTGGTCGTCATGGTGGTGATGGTGCTGGTCTACAGCCTGATCGAGCGCAACGTCATCTTCCAGACGGACGACACCTGGAACAAGAAGAGCAAGAACGACCGGATCATCTACGAGTACACGATGTACCAAAAATACGGGTATCTGACGTGGACCGACTTTTCAAGATTCCTGGAGACCAAGTATAAGGAAGTTTACGGCAGCGAGTACTCCAAGCAAAGCGACTTCCTCAACGACCGCAACGCCATCCAGAAGATCGACAGCTATCAGGACAACCCCTCCGTGCAGGAGTTCATTGCGAAGTACACTGCCGAGGGCTATACGATCCGTTACCTGGAGCCCGAGACGTATAAATCGGGCCGCGTCAAACCGGGCGGAACGGGCTATCTGCTGGCGATCCACGAAAAGAACCCGCTGCTTCGCCTCGTGGACTATGTCAAGGGGTTCTTCACGATCGAAACGATCCACGACGTGACCGACCCGGAGCTGACGGATCGCTATACCCGCTGGGAAAAGGATCCGTATTCCGGGCTCTTTGCGCACGTCGGCTCGGGTACGACGCACAAGTACCTGCTGTACTTTGACAACCGCTTCCCCTTCATCCATCAGAACCGCGTCCACATCAATCTCGGTGTGTCCTACACCACCTACCGCGGGCAGGAGATCACCTCGGTCATCACCAGCCCCGCGGGTGAACTGGCCGTCAAGCGGCAGCAGTATCCCGCGATGCTCGGCACCGACCAGTATGAGGACACCGCGATCAACTTCCACTCCCTGCGCTACAATACCGGCGTCGTCAGCGAGGCCGACATGCAGAAGTTCCCCGACAAGTACACGATCTACAGCTATCACCGTGCGGGTCTGTCCATGCTGGAGAACTCTTTCGTGATCGGCATCATCGCGACGATCATCGCTTACGCGCTGGGCCTGCCGCTCGGCATGCTGATGGCGCGGCGCAAGGACAAGCTGGCCGATAAGCTCGGCAACGCTTACATCATCTTCATCATGGCGGTCCCGAGCCTTGCGTACATCTTCATGTTCGCGGCCCTCGGCACGTCGCTGTTCCACCTGCCGTATAAATTTGCAAACGCGCAGGTCAAGGTGCTGGCCTACGTGCTGCCGACCATCTCGCTGTCGCTCCCGTCGATCGGCAGCCTGATGAAGTGGATGCGGCGCTACATGATCGACCAGATGAACTCCGACTACGTCAAGTTCGCCCGGGCGGAGGGCCTGTCGGAGAAGGAGATCTACAACGTCCACATCTCCAAGAACGCGATGATCTACCTGGTTCACGGCATCCCGGCCAGCATCCTCGGCTGCCTGACCGGCGCGATCATCACCGAGCGCGTGTACGCCGTGCCCGGCGTCGGCAACCTGCTGACGACTGCGATCAACTCGCACGACAACGGCATCATCGTGGCGTGCACGGTGTTCTACACTTCGCTTTCCATCATCTCCGTCATCCTCGGCGACCTGCTGCTGTCGAAGTATGACCCGAGAATCAAGCTTTCCGAGGAAGGAGGCGGCGGCAGATGACCAACGAAAATCCCGCCATCACGGCTGAGAACCAGGATGAGCTGTTCCGCTTTATCGACAGCGACACCATCTCGTCCGAAAAGATCACCGCGCCCCGCTATTCCTACTGGCGCAGCGTGTTCCGCGTCTTCTTCCGCAAGAAGATCAACATCGCCGTGCTGATCCTGCTGGCCGTCATCCTGCTGGTCGCGTTCATCATGCCGATCTTCTGGCCCTATGTGCCGTTTGAGAACGTCACCGACCCGAAGAGCTTCAACCTCAGCCCCAGCGCCGCGATGGCCTACTACGGCGGCTTCAGCTTCAAGTGGCTGCTCGGCACCGGCAACGTCGGCAACTCCATTTTCTACGGCATCATCTCCGGCGCGCGCACGTCGCTGCTGCTGGCCACCATCTGCGCGGCGATCAACATGACCGTCGGCATCATCATCGGCGCCGTATGGGGCTACTCCAAGCGTTTTGACGCGATCATGCTCGTGGTCTACAACATCGTCGCCAACGTGCCTTACATCCTGCTGATCACGGTGCTGGTCTACGTTATCGGCGCAGGCTTCTGGAGCTTCGTATTCGCGCTGACGATCACGGGCTGGCTCGCCATCGCATACTTCTTCCGTACGCAGGTCATGATCATCCGCGACCGCGAGTATTCGCTGGCTTCCCGCTGTCTCGGCACGCCGGTGCCGCGGATCATCTCGAAGAACATCCTGCCGTTCCTGACCTCGGTCATCGTGACGCTGCTCGCGACCGAGCTGCCGTCCTACATCTCCTACGAGGTGTTCCTGTCCTTCATCGGCGTGGGCCTGAGCGCGAACGTGCCCTCCCTCGGCCGCATGATCCAGGAGGCGCAGACGGCGTTCCTCGTCTTCCCGTGGGAGTTCTGGCCGCCGGTCATCGTGGCCTCTGCGATCACCATCATCCTCTACCTCCTGGGTCAGAATCTGGCGGACGCCTCTGACCCGCGGACGCATATGTGAGAGGAGGCGGGACAAGATGAGCGAAAGCAACGAGAAGAAGGTCATCCTTTCCCTGCGCAACGTCGAGGTCAAGTTCAATGTCCGCGGCCGTATCCTGACCGCCATCCGCAACGTCTCGCTCGACGTGTATGAGAACGAGTCGCTCGCGATCGTGGGCGAGTCCGGCTCCGGCAAATCGGTGCTGACGAAGACCTTCGCCGGCATGCTGGATTCCAACGGCTTCATTCCGCAGGGCAGCATCATCTTCAACGACGATGAACTCTCTGCAACCGACGTGTCCGTGACCGGACGCAACGCGACCCTGCTCCGCCGCACCGTCGACATGCTCAACCGCCATTCCCAGCTGGAGCGCGGCGCCTCCGAATATCGCGCGATCATCGAAAAGCAGAACCAGATGAAGTACGCGAAGACGCTCACGCCCGACGAGGAGATCGACTTTGCCTCCCGCCTCAAAGAGGTCGGCGACAACATCGTGGATCTGAACAACTTCCTCTGGACGCTGGACAAAAAGGCCGACGCGGCGGAGTATACCAAGACCTCCGAGCGCATCAAGGAGCTTTCCGCGCGCAAGGCGGAGATCGAAAAGGAAAAGTCCGAGCTGATCAAAAAGCGCGCCGAAACCTACCGGAGCGACAGTTCCCGTGCCGAGCGCGACAAGAAGGAGCTCGACGAGCTCAAGGCGAGGCGCGAGGCCAAGATCAAGACCCCCGACCAGGCGGGCAACCCCTGCGGTCTGAGCGACCGCGTGATCGAGCGCAACAAGATCATCGGCTACGAGGTCCTGCTCTCGATCGGGCGCTATCCGCTCAAGGATCAGCTCCGCTTCTACGGCAAGCTGAGCAAGGCCTTCCGGCTGGCGATGAGCCTGGGCGAGGATCTGAACGACCCCAACGTGCGCAACAAGATCTTTGAGGTCGTGGCCTTCCGCGTCGAGTACCGCTCCTACGATGAGGCGAGCAAGACCGTGCATGGCTACGCCATCATCGACTGCGCCAAGATCAAATACACGAACGACTGGCAGAAGATCCGCGGTTGCCGCATCGCCACGGTGTTCCAGGATCCCATGACCTCGCTCAACCCGGTCATCACGATCGGCAAGCAGATCATGACGGTCATCATGAAGCACCAGAAATGCTCGACGAGCGAGGCGCGCGCGCGCACCATCGACATCATGGGCAAGGTCGGTATTCCCGATCCGGAGAAGCGTTTTGACGACTATCCCTTCGAGTATTCCGGCGGTATGCGCCAGCGCATCGTCATCGCCATCGCCCTCTCCTGCCAGCCCAAGATCCTGATTTGCGACGAGCCGACCACCGCGCTCGACGTGACGATCCAGGCGCAGATCATCCGCCTGATCAAGGACCTGCAGCACGAGCTGGGCTTCACGACCGTCTACATCACGCACGACCTCGGCGTCGTGGCGAACGTGGCGGAGCGCGTCGCGGTGCTCTACGGCGGGCAGATCGTGGAGATCGGCACCGTGGAGGAGATTTTCTACGATCCGAAGCACCCCTACACCTGGGCGCTGCTCAGCTCCCTGCCGCAGCTGTGCGAGAAGGGCACCGATCTGTTCTCCATCCCCGGCACGCCGCCGTCCCTCTACAACAAGATCGTCGGCGACGCGTTCGCACCCAGAAACAAGTACGCGCTGGCCATCGACCTCAAGGAGGAGCCGCCGATGTTCCAGGTCAGCGCAACGCATTTTGCCAAGACCTGGCTGCTCGACCCGCGCGCACCCAAGACCGAGGCGCCCGCGAACATCCAGAACCTGCACGAGAAGATCCAAAAAACCTATACGGACTTTGACGCGTAAGGAGGCGGCATCATGGATCAGAACAAGAAAGAAGTGCTGCTGTCCATCCAGAATCTGGACGTCGTCTTCGGACGCGGCAAGAAGGCATTCAAGGCCGTCTCCGACGTGAGCTTCGACATCTACAGGGGCGAGACGCTCTCGCTGGTCGGCGAGTCCGGCTCCGGCAAGACCACGATCGGCCGCGCCATCGTGCGCATCAACCCCTGCTCCGCCGGCGCGATCTACTACAACGGCAAGAAGATCAGCGGCAAGCTCTCCCGCAAGGACGACCGCGAGGTCGTGCGCAAGATCCAGATGATCTTCCAGGATCCGGCGGCCTCTCTGAACGAGCGCGCCACGATCGAGTACATCATCTCCGAGGGCCTGTACAACTTCCATCTGTTCAAGGATGAGAAGGACCGCATCGCCAAGATCGAAAAGGTCATCCGCGACGTCGGCCTGCTGCCGGAGCACCTGACCCGCTACCCGCACGAGTTCTCGGGCGGCCAGCGTCAGCGCGTCGGCATCGCGCGCTCGATCGTCATGGAGCCGGAGTTCATCGTGGCGGACGAGCCGATCTCCGCGCTGGACGTGTCCATTCGTGCGCAGGTGCTCAACCTGCTCAAAAAGTTCCAGAACGAGCGCGGCCTGACCTACCTCTTCATCGCGCACGACCTGTCGATCGTCCGCTTCATCAGCGACCGCATCGTGGTCATCTACAAGGGCCGCGTGATGGAGATCGCCGAGACGGAGGAGCTGTTCGCCTATCCGCTCCATCCGTACACCAAGTCCCTGATCTCCGCGATCCCTGTGCCCGATCCGATCATCGAGAAGCAGAAAAAGCTCTTCGTGTACGACACCAAGATGCACGACTACTCCAAGGAGCAGCCGCATCTGGTGGATATCGGCAACGGCCACATGGTCTACGGCAGCGATTCCGAGATCGAGCACTATAAGCAGCTCCGCTTCGGCAGCAGCAACTGACCGGGAGAAAACGGCGGGTCGCAGTCCTGCGATCCGCCGTTTTTTGCAAAAAGATGAAAGACGAATCCGATATCTATTTAAGTGAAAAGCATCTCCCGCTGCGGACCATTGCGTTCGTGGTCGCGTTCGTCGTGGCCGTTGGCGCGTTCGCCGCGGGCATTTCGGCGCTCGGCCGCAAGCAGGAGGGGTATCACGTCATCACCCCCCTGCCGGACGAGACGGCGCCGCTCTACGGCAGCGGTGTGTCCTTTACCTGCTATCTTCGCGGCAGCAGCGCCGAGATCAAGCAGGCGACAAACGCGCTGCGCCGCGATTACAGCGCGGCGCTCAAGCGCGCGTATATCCTGTTGGACGCGGAGCATACGTATGAGGGTTATGTCAACCTGGCGTCGCTGAACGCCGTCCCCGGCGAGACGCTTGCCGTCGATCCGGCGCTGGCGGCCGTCCTGCGCGACGCCTATGCCCGCACGCTCAGCGGGCAGGAGGCGGAGCCCGCGGTCTCCCTGACCGGCAGCCTGCTCGAGGAGCAGCGGCGCTTCGGCACGGGCTACAACCTGTTTGCCGGCCCGCTCTGCGCCGAGTGGAACAGCATCCTGATGCTGGAGGAGCCGCAGCCCTTCGACCCGCTGTGCGATGCGGCGGAGACCGAGCGCCTTGCGCGGCTCGGCGCGGCCGTGAGCAATCCCGCCGGCTTCTCCTTCACGGTCGTGGACGAGGCGGCGGGCACGGTGCGCTTCACCGTGCCGGACACCCTGCCCGCGCTGCTGCGCGAGCTCGAGCTGGACGCGCCGCTGCTGGATCTCAACCTGCTGCACGACGCCTATGAGCTGCGCCTGATCGCGGACACGCTGCGCGCGCAGGGCTATGGTGAGGGTTACCTGACCACGGACAGCGGCCTGACGCTCAATCTGAGCGCGCAGGGCAGCGGCGCCTATTGTCTCTATGGGTTTGACGGCGCGGACGTCACGCCTGCCGCGACCGCGGCGGTGACCGTCGGCTCCGCGTTCAGCCAGTTCCGCAGCTTCCCCTACGGCGAGCGGGAATACGGATTCTACACCGTCGAGGCGGACGGGCACATCGTCGCCCGCCATCCCTACCTGTCCTCCATGGAAAACCCGCCGGCGCTGCTCGCCTCCTCCTGCGTGATCGACGGGAGCGGCGACGTCGTGGGCGCCTGCCATCGCAACATCCTGCTCTGGCGCGCCGCCGACCGCGACGCGCTCGCCCTGTGTCTGCAGGACGGCACGCGCGTCGTCGCCTGCACGCTGCAGGGGGACGCAGACAAGCTGGTCTACGCCAACGACAAGGGCATGGCAGTCCTGGCTGCGGCGGAGGAGTACGGCTGGCGCTGCTGCGCGGCGACCGGAAACCGCTGACCGCTCAACCGCCGGTTGTGCCCGCCTTTCCGCCCCGTCGCTTCTCTTTGCGAGAGCGGCGGGGTATGCTGTGCTCATCCGAAGAAAGGAGATGATGCCATGCAGCACATTGGAAAAACGATCCGGGCCCTGCGCCTGCGGCGCGACCTGACGCAGGAGCGTCTGGCCGAGGCGCTGAACGTCACCGCGCAGGCGGTGAGCAAATGGGAAAACGAACTGAGTTGGCCGGACGTGGCGCTGCTGCCCGAGCTTTCCGCCGCGCTCGGCGTGACACTCGACGAACTGTTCGACACGAGCGGCGATACCCATCTGCGGCGCATCGAGGCGATGCTGGAGCGCGAGACGCTCAGCGAGGAGGATTTCCGCTACGCGGAGGCGCAGCTGCAGGAGGGCTGCGGTCGGGAGGCGACCCGTGCGCGCTGCCTCACGATGCTCGCCGAGCTGTATCTCACGCGCGCGGATAAGTACAAATCGCTGGCCGCGGACTGCGCAAAGCAGGGGCTCGAGCTGGAGCCGGCGAGTCACGCCAACCACTCCGCGCTCTGTATGGCTGCGGACGGCGTGCTGCTCGACTGGTGCTGTACGAACCACACGCAGCTGATCGACTACTACCGCGGCTTCGTGGAGAAGAATCCCGACGTCGCGGTCGGCTATCTGTGGTATCTGGACGATCTGATCGCCGACGGACGCCTGGACGAGGCGCGGCAGGTGCTGGAGAAGATGCGCACCGTGCGCGACAGCTATCACTGCGAGCTCTATCTCGGCTACATCGCCGAGAAAGCGGGCGACCTGCCGGAGGCCGAGCGCTGCTGGGATCGGATGGTGGAGAAGTATCCGGACGTCTGGTTCGTGTGGAGCCAACGCGCCGACACCTACGCCAAGCGCGCGGACTATGCGCAGGCGCTGCGCTGCTACCGCGAGGCGGCAAAGCGGCACACGGAGCGGCCGCGCTACACGGACAACTACGACTCCATCGCCCAGATCTGCGCGCTCACCGGTGACCGCGCCGGCGCGATCGACGCCTACGAACAGGTGCTTGCGCTGCTGCGCGACGACTGGGGCCTGACCGAGGGAAAAAGCGTCGAGGACTGCCGAAGACGCATCGAAGCGCTGCGCTGAGCGGCATCGGACGGCACAGGAAGCGACAATCTCGCTTCCCGTGTCGTTTTTTCGTTTAAGCGCTGTGTTTCGCCACTTTTTCAGCGGCAAAATCAGCAAAAATCGCTCTTGTATATTTCGTCGCTCTTCGCTATAATAAACGATGCGTCACTTTGCTGCCGGCCCTTGCCGGTACCCTTCGGAGGGTGTTATGAAAAAGATCAGAGAGCGCAGGGGCGTCCTTCGCCCGCTGCTGAAAAAATACAGTCTGTCCTACCTGGCAGGGCTTGCGACCCTGCTGATCGTGGATTATGTCAACCTGTTCATCCCCCAGTTCATGGGCGAGGTAACGGACGGTCTTGCGGCGCACACGCTGGACGCGCACGGCATCTTCGTCATCTGCAGCAAGCTGGTGCTGGTGGGCGTGGTGTGCATGGTCGGGCGCTGGGGCTGGCGCTACTTCCTGTTCGGCACCGCCCGCAAGATCGAGCGCATCATCCGCAACCAGATGTTTGAAAAGCTCGAAACGCTGCCGCAGCAGTACTACCACGCGCACAAGACCGGCGACCTGATGAGCTACTTCACGAACGATCTTGACGCCGTGCGCATGGCGATCGGCCCCTGCGTCGTCTCCGCGTTCGACGCGACGGTGCTGACCATCCTCGTCCTCTACCGCATGATGACCTACGTCAGCGTGTCGCTCACGCTGTATACGCTCATTCCCATGGGCGTGCTGGCGGTGTTCGGCTACTTCTTCGGCGAGGTCATCGAGCGGCGTTACGCCAAGATGCAGAAGGCCTTTGCCGACATGAGCGACTACGTGCAGGAGAGCGTCTCCGGCGAGCGCGTGGTCAAGGCCTTCGTGCAGGAAAAGAAGCAGGATGAAGCCTTCCGCGCCGTGAACGCGAACAAGCGCCGCGCGACGCTGAACGTCGTCCGGCTGGACGCGGCCTTCGGCCCGATCCTGCGCTTTCTCGTCGGTGTGACCTACGTGGTGGCGATCATCGTCGGCGGCTGGTACACGATGATCGGCGATATGTCGCTCGGCCGCTTCGTGGCGTTCAATATGTACATCGGCTCGCTCGTTTGGCCGATGATCGCGCTGGGCGACTGCATCACCATGATCTCCCAGGGCATCGCGGGCCTGGACCGCATCCACGAGGTGCTGGACTCCGAGAGCGACATCACCGACGACCCCGCGCCCGACGCCGTCGACGCGCTCAGCGGGCAGATCTCCATCCGCGACATGTCCTTCCGCTATCAGAGCGATCTGCCCTGCGCGCTCGAACACGTCAGCGTGGACGTCGCCAAGGGCGAGACGCTGGCCGTCATGGGCCGCACAGGCGCGGGCAAGACCACGCTCGTCAACCTGCTCTGCCGCGTGTACGACGTGACCGAGGGCAGCATCACCTTTGACGGACACGACATCAGGAAGATCCCGCTGCACGTCCTGCGCGAGAACATCGCCTACGTGCCGCAGGACAACTTCCTGTTCTCGAACACGCTGGCCAACAACATCTCCTTCGGCAAGCTCGACGCGACGGAGGAGGAGATCGAGCAGGCCGCGCGCGACGCCGACATCCACGACAACATCATGGAGTTCCCCGAGCGCTATCAGACCGTTGTGGGCGAGCGCGGCGTCACGCTCTCCGGCGGGCAGAAGCAGCGCTCGTCCATCGCCCGCGCGCTGCTCAAGGACAGCCCCATCCTGATCCTGGACGACTCGCTCAGCGCGGTGGATACCGATACGGAGGAGACGATCCTTGAAAATCTCAAGCGGGCGCGCGCCGGCAAGACCACCATCATGATCGCGCACCGCGTTTCGACCGTGCAGAACGCCGACAACGTACTGATCCTCGAGGAGGGGCACATCGTGGAGTACGGGCCCTATGAGACGCTGCTCCACAAGGAGGGCGGCGTGTTCGCCACGATGGTGCAGAAGCAGCAGCTGGAAAAGCAGCTGCTTGCGGAAGACTGAGGAGGTGAGGCGCTATGGCTCAAATGCATGAAGAACAGCTCGAGACCAAGTACAACGGCAACGCCTTCAAGCGCATGCTCACCTACGTCCGGCCCTACGTCAAGACCGTGGCGCTCTGTCTCGCGCTGGTGCTCGCGATCACGGCGATGGATCTGTACCGGCCGATCCTGATCGGAAACGCCATCGACAACTACATTGAGGATTACGCCCGCCCCTACGCTTACGTTTCTGCGGCGGACGCGGAAGTCACGTTCGACGGACTCTCTCTCTCCCGTGCGGAGGGCGTGACCGCCGATGCCTACGCCATGATGCTCTACTACGGCGAGCGGTACTATTTCGTCCGCGACCTCACGCCCGCGGAGAGCGAAGAGCTGCGCGCGCTGGCGGAGGAAAAGCTCGAGCGCGTCGCCGTGTCGGACGGTGCCATCGCCGTCACCGCACCGAGCGGGCGGGTCTACGAGGCGTCGCTTCTCTCGCGCGACGATCTTGCGATCCTGCGTGCGGGTGACCGCGCCGGCATCCTGCACATCGCGCTGATCTACGCCGCCGTGCTGCTCGTGACGATCCTGTTCCAGCTCACCGAGGTGTGGCTGCTGCAGCTGACCGGTCAGAACATCATCTTCAACATCCGCCAGGAGGTCTTTGAGCACATCCACACGCTGCCCCTGCGCTTTTTCGACACCAACCCCGTCGGGCGCATCGTCACGCGCGCGACGAACGACGTGGAGTCGCTCAATCAGATGTACACCGGCGTGCTGGTGCGTCTGATCAGCAACACGGTGCTGATCGTCGGCTACGCGGTGGTCATGCTGCGCATCAACGTGCGCCTCGCGCTGCTGTGTTTCTGCTTCCTGCCGGTCATCTTCTGCATCACGCTGCTGTTCCGCACGATGATCCGCCGCGTCTACCGCATCGTGCGCACGAAGATCTCCGCGCTCAACACGTTCCTCTCCGAGAATATCTCGGGCATGAAGCTGATCCAGATCTTCGCGCGTGAGAAGGAAAAGGCCGCGGAATTCCAGGAGCGGACGGACGATCTCTACCGCTCCCAGATGCGCGAGCTGTTCATTTTCGCCATCTTCCGCCCGGGCCTGAACTGCATCGCCAACTTTGCGCTGGCGCTGGTGCTGTACCGCAGCGGCGTATCGGTGCTGGCAGGAACGCTGACGCTCGGCACGATGTACATCTTCACGAACTACATCCGTTCGTTCTTCGAGCCGATCCAGGAGCTGGCCGAGCAGTTCTCCACCCTGCAAAACGCGATGGCCTCGGCCGAAAAGATCTTCACCGTGCTCGACGAGAAAAACACCATCCTCGAGCCGGAGCATCCGGTCGTGCTGGATCAGATCCGCGGCAAGATCGAGTTCCGCAACGTCTGGTTTGCGTATGAGAACGAGGACTACGTCCTGCGTGACGTGAGCTTCGTCATCCACCCGGGCGAGCGCGTGGCCTTCGTGGGCGCCACCGGCGCGGGCAAGTCGTCCATCCTCAACCTGATCGGCCGGTATTACGACATTCAGAAGGGCGAGATCCTGATCGACGACGTGAACATCCGCGACCTCTCCACCGAGCAGCTGCGCCGCGCCATCGGTCAGGTGCAGCAGGACGTGTTCGTCTTTACCGGCGACATCAAGAGCAACATCCGCCTGCTGAGTGAGGAGATCGGCGACGACGAGCTGCACCGCGCCGCCGAGGCCGCCAACGCCTCGCACTTCATCGAGCGGCTGCCGAACGGCTATGACGAGCCGGTGACCGAGCGCGGCGCGACGCTCTCCGCCGGGCAGCGGCAGCTGCTGAGCTTCGCCCGCACGCTGGCCTACGACCCGCGCATCCTCGTGATGGACGAGGCCACCGCGAACATCGACACCGAGACCGAGCAGCTGATTCAGGGCGCGCTGGAGACGCTGATGGAGGGTCGCACGACCATCATGGTCGCGCACCGTCTCTCGACTGTGCAGCACGCGGACAACATCCTCGTGATGCACAAGGGCCGCATCCGCGAGCACGGCACGCACCAGCAGCTGCTGGCGCAGAACGGCATTTACAAAAAGCTCTACGAGCTGCAGCAGTAAGCGACGAGCGATCCGGCGGCCGCCGGATCGCTCGTTTTGTCTCTCAGGCCCAGCCGTCTCTTTCCCCGCCGCCCGCTCTTGACAAGCCGCCGCTCTTATGGTATTCTTCATTTAATATCCATTTCGACCGATTTTATCAGATCAGAGGAGGCATTATGGCAATTTATATCAATGAACCTTCGCATACGTTCAACGAATATCTGCTGATCCCGGGCTACTCCTCCGAGGCGTGCACGCCGGCAAACGTTTCGCTCAAGACGCCGCTGACCAAGTTCAACAAGCGCGCGGGCGAACAGAGCGCGATCGAGCTCTCGATCCCGATGGTATCCGCGATCATGCAGTCGGTCTCCGGCGACCGGCTCGCCATTGCGCTGGCACGCGCGGGCGGCATCTCCTTCATCTACGGCTCGCAGAGCGTGGAGGACGAGGCCGCCATGGTCGCCCGCGTCAAGGGCTACAAGTCCGGCTTCGTTCCGAGCGACTCCAACGTCCGTCCGGATCAGACGCTGCGCGACATTCTGGCACTGAAGGAGCGGACGGGCCATTCCACCGTGGCCGTGACCGACGACGGGACGACGAGCGGCAAGCTGCTCGGCATCGTCACCAGCCGCGACTACCGCGTGAGCCGCATGGATCCGAACGCGAAGGTCGAGACCTTCATGACGCCGCTGTGCAATCTGATCTGCGCGCGCGACGGGATCTCCCTCAGCGAGGCGAACGACATCATCTGGGAAAAGAAGCTCAATGCCCTGCCCATCGTCAGCGACGACGGGCGGCTGGTCGCCTTCGTCTTCCGCAAGGACTATGACGAGCACAAGGAAAACCCCAATGAGCTGCTCGACGCGCACAAGCGCTACATCGTCGGCGCCGGCATCAACACCCGCGACTATGCCCAGCGCGTCCCCGCGCTGATCGACGCCGGAGCGGACGTGCTGTGCATCGACTCGTCCGAGGGCTTCTCCGCCTGGCAGAAGCTGACCCTCGCCTGGATCCGCGAGCACTACGGCGACAGCGTGAAGGTCGGCGCAGGCAACGTGGTCGACCGGGACGGGTTCCTCTTCCTGGCCGAGTGCGGCGCGGACTTCGTGAAGGTCGGCATCGGCGGCGGCTCCATCTGCATCACCCGCGAGACCAAGGGCATCGGCCGCGGCCAGGCCACCGCGCTGATCGAGGTCTGCAAGGCGCGCGACGAGTATTATGAGCGCACCGGCATCTACATTCCCGTCTGCTCCGACGGCGGTATCGTTTACGATCATCACATCACGCTGGCCCTTGCCATGGGCGCGGACTTCGTGATGCTCGGCCGCTACTTCGCCCGCTTTGACGAGAGCCCGACGGAGAAGCTGCTCGTCGGCGGCACCTTCGTGAAGGAGTATTGGGGCGAGGGCTCCAACCGCGCGCGCAACTGGCAGCGTTACGATCTCGGCGGCGACAAGAAGCTGACGTTTGAAGAGGGCGTGGATTCCTACGTGCCTTACGCCGGCTCGCTGGCCGAAAACGTCGCCAAGACGACGCTGAAGATCAAGTCCACGATGTGCAACTGCGGCGCGCTCACGATCCCGGAACTGCAGGCCAAGGCCAAGATCACGCTCGTGTCCGCGACCAGCATCGTCGAGGGCGGCGCACACGACGTCATCCGCCGCGAAAAGAGCGCCACCGAAAACCACTGAGCAAAAAAGCAGAGGGCGATCCCGAAGGGGATCGCCCTTTTCCGTTTTTCGGCCGGCAAAGGGCCGTTCTTTTTCCTGCGCGGCGTTGCCAAACGGGCGGCGCTGTGATATACTGAGCGCATCACAAAGAAAGGCAGGACGACCACCATGCACAGGCCGATCATCCTGATGTCCTTCGGCAGCGAGCCCGGCACGCACGCGCTCCCGAAACTCACCATGTACCGCAACTATGCCGACGCGCTGCGCGAGCAGGGCGCGCTGGTGCTGGGCATCACCGATCCCGACGAAGACGCCGCACGCAGCCTCTGCGCCGTGGCGGACGGGCTGCTGCTCACCGGCGGCGCGGACCTCGACCCGAAGCTCTACCGCGAGGACCCACTGCCGCAGTGCGGCGCACCGGACCCCTGGCGCGACCGGGCAGAGTCTGCCTACGCCGCCGCGTTCATCGGCGCGCAGAAGCCGATTCTGGGCATCTGCCGCGGGCTTCAGCTCCTCAACGCCATGCTCGGCGGGTCGCTGCATCAGGATCTGCCGACCCAGCTCGGCATCGCGCACCCCAACTCCAGCACGCATGACGTCCTCGCGCGGCCGGGCAGCGCGCTCGCGGAATGGTTCGGCCCGCGCTTTGCCGTCAACAGTTATCATCATCAGGCGATCAAGGATCTGGCGCCGGGCTTTGTGGTCGACGCGGTCTTTGCCGACGATGAGCGTGTGATCGAGGCGGTGCACCATGAGACGCTGCCGATCAGCGCCTATCAATGGCACCCCGAGCGGATGCGCGGCGCCGACCGGTCGACGCCCGTCGGGCCCGACATGGGGCCGCTGTTCGCCGCGTTCGTCGCGCAGTGCGCGGCACGGCGCGAATAAAACGCAAAAAAACACAGGGCGGGGAGCTTTCCCCGCCCTGCTTCTTTATTCTTCGGGCCGCTCGAACATCATCAGGAATACGGCGAACAGGATCCCGCAGCAGCACAGCACCGCCGCCGTGCCGAAGCGCTTGGTCATCAGCGTGCCGAACACGCAGCCCGCCGCGAAGGTGAGATCGATGCCGTAATAGCGCAGGCTTTTTTTCAGGGTGTTCGGCGTCTTGTCCTCAAAGTAGCGGTTCAGCGTCTCCGTCGCGCTGCGGAGATTGCCGGTGCACATCGTCGAGGCGAAGGTGCTGCCGAGGAACTTGCGGAAGCTCTCCACCTGGATCGCGCAGGTGAAGGACACGACCACGTTGGCCGCGATGTTGCTCATCATGCCGACCGGGATCAGGCTCACCGTGCCGAGCAGCACAATCTCCAGCAGGACGGAGACCTGCCGCCAGTGCAGGCGCGCGTCCCGAAACCAGACGCGGATGCGCATGGCGAGCGTGATGCCGGCGACAAACGACAGGATCGGCACCAGGTAGCGCAGCGCCGCCGGCCAGTTCCCGTTGGCGAGCGAGATGGCCATGCGGCAGAAGTTGCCCGTCTGCGCGTTGGCGAACACGCCGTCGCGGCTGACGAAGGTATAGGCGTCCAGAAAGCCGCCGACGACCGCCAGCAGTACCGCCAGCGGATAGGATTCCGAGGCGTGGACGCGATCCTGCGATTCCATGCGTTTTCCTCCTTCGGATGATGCGGCGGACGGAAAGCCGCACCCGGGACAGTGCGGTCTCTTTTTCTCCTGCTGGGCAGGCGCGCGTCACGCGGCGCCCGCCTGCGGGCGATTTGATTGTAACACGCCGCGCCGGAAAGAGCAAGCGCGTTTTCCGGCGCTGGATCGGCCGCGCGCCTCTCCGCCCCGCCTGTCGTTTTCCGCAAAAATACTGCGGCAGCGCTTTTCTTTTTTTCACCGGCGTGCTATAATGCGGAAAACGATTCTTGAGGGAGGCCTGAGCATGAGCGAAGTCAAACAGCTGATCGACAAGTATTGGGAGCAGGTCCGCGCCCACCGCATCTGGTTTCATCAACATCCCGAGCCCAGCCATCGCGAACACGAGACCGCGGCCTACGTCGCCAAGGTCCTGCGTGAGATCGGCCTCACGCCGCAGGAGCATGTCGGCGGCTGCGGCGTGGTCGCCGTGATCGAGGGCAAAGGCCCCGGCAAGTGCGTCGGCCTGCGCGCAGATTTCGACGCGCTGGAGATCACGGAGTGCACCGGCGCGCCCTTTGCCTCGCAGAATCCCGGCGTGATGCACGCCTGCGGGCACGACACCCACGCCGCCATGCTGCTCGGCGCGGCCTATGTGCTCAACGAGCTGCGCGGCGAGTTCAACGGCAGGATCAAGCTGATCTTCCAGCCCGCCGAGGAGGACGCCGCTGACAGCGGCTCCCGCGCCATGATCGCCGACGGTGTGCTCGAAAACCCGCACGTGGACGTGATGTACGGTCAGCACGTCTGGCCGTCGCTGCCCACGGGTACCGTCGGCATCCGCAACGGCACGATGATGGCCTCCTCCGACCGTTTCTTCATCACCATCCACGGCAAGAGCAGCCACGGCGGCGCCGCGCCGCACGAGGGGGTCGACGCGGTCGTCATCGGCGCGCAGGCCATCACCGCGCTGCAAACCATCGTCTCGCGCAGCGTCGCCCCGCTGGACAGCGCGGTCATCTCCATCGGCAAGGTCTCCGGCGGCACGCGCTACAACATCGTGGCCGACGAATTCAGGATGGAGGGCACCTGCCGCAACCTGAACCCCGCCGTCCGCAAGACGATGCCCGAGCGCATCCGGAAGATCGTCTGCGGCATTGCCGAGGGCATGGGCGGCACGGCCGAGGTGGATTACCGCATGTGCTACTCCCCCACGGTCAACGATCCCGCGCAGTTTGAGCTGATGCGCGGCGTCATCACCGAGACGCTCGGCGAGGACGCGCTGGTCATTCCCGAGAATTCCTCCCTCGCCGGCGAGGACTTCTCCTACTACTGCGAGCAGGTGCCCACCTGTTTCAACTGGCTCGGCTGCCACGAGCCCGGCAAGCCCGTCTACCCTCTCCACAGCGACCATTTCCTCGCACAGGAGGCTTGCATGCCTCTCGGCATGGAGGTCATGGTCAACGCCGCGCTCAAGTTCCTCGCGGAATGACCCCTTCAAACGAAAAGAGAGAGCCGCGCCCGGCCGGGCGCGGCTCTCTTTGTTTTTTGCGTGCGGATCAATAGGAGGTGGTCATCGCGCCGTCCACGATGAAGGCCTGACCGCTGACGCTGCCGTTGGCGGGGCTGATCAGGTACACGGCGGTGCGGCCGTACTCATCGACGGTCTGATAGCGGCGCTGCGGGAAGCCGGCGCTGTCGCGCTTGGTGTACTCTTCCTCGCTGATGCCGAGCTTCTCGCCGCGGATCTTGTTGAGGTACTTGATGCGGTCGGTGTAGATGCGGCCCGGGCCCATGGTGTTGACCAGGATGCCGTAGGGGCCGAACTCACGCGCCATGGTCTTGCTCATGCCGACCACGCCCATGCGGAAGGTGTTGGACAGGATCAGGTTGTCCAGCGCGCTCTTGATCGAGGACGAGGTGGAGTTGAGGATGCGGCCCTCACCGGCGGCCTTCATGTAGGGCAGCGCGGCGCGGATGGCATAAATGTAGCTGTGCAGGCACTTGGCATAGCCGTCCTCCCAGTCCTCCTCGGTGAGGGTCTCGAAGGTGCCGGCCTTGGGGCCCGGGCAGTGGTTGACGAGCGCGTACACGCCGCCGAGATCCTTCGCCACGGCGTCGATCATCGCCTGGATGCTCGCGCCGTCCTTGACGTCGTAGAGGTAGGTGTAGGGCTTGTTGCCGGTCTCCTTCTCGATGTCCGCCTGCGCGGTCTCGAGGTCGGCCTTGAACGGCTCCGCGGTGCAGATGACGACCTTCGCGCCCTCACGGGCGGCTTCCATGGCGATGCCCTTGCCGATGCCGGCAGCGGACGACATGCAGATGACGACTTTGTCCTTCAGTCCGAGATCCATAATAGTGTTCCTCCTGTAAAATAATGTTGATTTTGTTGTTTACTGTTTGGAATGCGCTCTGGGGTCGACGACCGGGTTGAGCAGCGGCTCCATGGCGAAGCCGTCCGGCCCGACGATGCGGCACTCGGCCAGATCGCCGTCGTGGATCTCAAAGGCGCGGGGCGTGCCGGTGGAGAGCACGTCGCCGGGGTACCAGCCCTGGATGCTGGAGTGCAGCGAGACGAGCCGCGCGGGACGGTGCGTCATGTTCGCCACCACGTTTTTCGCGTAGATCTCGCCGTTGTGAACGCTCTGCACCTCGAGCTTCAGCACGTCGGGCACCTCGTCGGGCGTGACCATCTGCGGGCCGAAAGAGAAGAACGTCGGGAAGTTTTTGGCGATCGTCAGGTAGCGCGGGTTGCCCTGGAGCAGGTCGTTGCCCTTGAGCAGGGATTCCTCCGTCATGTCGAGGATGGTGGTGTAACCGGCGATGGCCGTCTCCCACTCGGACTCGGGCACATCGCGGCACTCGCGGCCGAGGATGATGCCGAGTTCGGCCTCGGCGGTCGTCTTCGTCGCCTCGTTCATCGTGGGGATCTGGATCGCGTCGTCCGGGCCGATCAGCGTGTCCGCCATCTTGAAGAAGCTGCCGGGGAAGCCCTGCGGCGCGGCGGAGCCGATGTCGCCCGCGTGGTCGACGTAGTTCAGGCCGATGCCGAAGATGCGGCGCGGGTTGCGATACAGCGGCGCATAGACGACCTTGTCGTTCGGGACAAGGCCCGGGATCTTCTTCAGCTCCTCACGGCCGCCGTCGTTGTACCAATGGGTCAGGCCCGGGACCTGTCCGGCGTTGATCAGGGCGAACATCGCCTCTTTCCAGGCTGTGCCCCGATAGGTGTTGATCGCGTGGATGGGCAGGATGCCGTCCTCCGTCACAATGCCGGCGACTTCGCTGCCGGCGAGCTTGATGGTTGCAAGTCTCATGATCGTTTTCCCTCTTGTCTTCTCTCAGATGATGCGTCCCTCCACGGCTTTGCCCGCGGAAAGGTCAAGGATGTTCTGCGCCGCCATGCGGGACACGGCGATCGCCGATTCCGTGGTGGTGGGGGCGAAGTGCGGCGTGAGCAGCACATTGTCCATTTGGAACAGGGGGCTGTCCGGCTCGCAGGGCTCCTTCGCCGTGACGTCCAGACCGGCGCCGCCCAGGTGGCCGGACTGCAATGCCGCGATCAGGGCCTCCTCGTCGATCAGCGGGCCGCGCCCGCAGTTGATGAAGATCGCGCCCTGCTTCATCAGCGCGAACTCGCGCGCGCCGACGCTGTTGCGCGTCTCGTCGTTCAGCACCGGGTGCAGCGTCACGAAGTCGGACTCGCGGAAGACGCGGTCGCGGTCGCTCACGAGCTCCACGCCCTCGGGCGCGGCGGTCAGGTACGGATCGTAAGCCAGCACCTTCATTCCGAAGCCGAAGTGCGCCATGCGCGCGATGCGGCTGCCGATGTGGCCGCAGCCGATGATGCCGAGCGTCTTGCCGGTGATCTCCGTGCCGGGCGGGCAGTTCTTTGCGGCAAAGCCGATGCGCTTGTATTCCGCGCAGGTGTAGGTAAGGTGCTTCGCCAGCGCCATCAGCAGCGTGAACGCATGCTCCGCGACGGAGGTGCTGTTCGCGCCCGGGGTCAGCGTCACCGCGATGCCGAGCTTCCCGGCCGCGGCAACGTCGATGTTGTCGTAGCCGACGCCGTGCTTGGAGACGATCTTGAGCTTAGGGCAGCGCGCAAGCAGTTCGCCGGGCATCTCGCAGATGCGGACGATCACCGCGTCCGCATCGACGATCTCACGCGCGATGATCTCCTCGCTGCGGTCCGCCTGAACGACCTGCCAGCCTGCCGCCTCCAGCAGCGCGGGGCCGACGGGATCGATGTATTCCGTGATCAGGACTTTCGGCATGATCGGAACCTCCCTCGTTTCTTTCTGGGTGTTTCTCTTTGTTGGTTTTACTCTACCACAGCGCGGCAGGCTTTGTAAAAGACATCTTTCGATATATTATCATAGGCAAATGCCTATGATATCTCTGTAAAACCGCGCTCTTTCTGCGGATGCGGCAAATTATTTTGCATAATTTAATAGGCGTTTGTCGATAATGTTCTTTACTTTTCCCCCTCAATCGGTTATGATAGAGCTCGGAAGACACAGCGGGATCGGAGGGATGCGGCGTGATACAGAACCGGAATCCAGAGTATTTTCTGACCGTTGTGCGGGAAAAAAACATCTCCCGCGCCGCGGAAAAGCTCTTCATCTCCCAGCCGTCGCTCTCCCAGCACATCGCAAAGCTGGAGGAGGCGCTCGGCGCAAAGCTGCTCGACCGCGCCCAGACCCCTCTCGCGCTCACGCCCGCGGGCGAGCTCTACCGCAGCTATCTGGAGAGCACCGACTACCTCTATCAGAAGTTTGAGGCGGAGCTTTCCGAGATGAACAGCGAGCGCAGCCTGAGCGTGGACATGGCCGTCGGCTCCTGGCGCGGCTCCATCCTCTTTCCCGATATTTTGCCCCGCTTCCTCGCGCTGCATCCGAACGCGCGCGTGCAGCTGCACGAGTACCCGGTCAGCGAGCTGAGCGCGCTGGTGCAGGCCGGCAAGGTGGACTTTGCCGTGATGAACACGATCTCCGGCCGGCCGGACAACGACCTCGTGACGGAGACCATCGCCTACGAGCGTCTGCTGCTGGTGATGAAGCGGGACGATCCCGTCGCGCTCCGCTTCGCGCAGGAGCAGCAGGCGGGGCTGGCGCTCGACCTGCGCCCGCTGTGCCAGGAGCGGCTGATCACGCTGAGCGAGTCGCTCAGCGTCGGCCATCTGGTCAATAACTTTCTCGAAAAGAACTTTCTCACCGTGCCGCAGCGCATCAGCACCACCAACAACACGACCGTCCTCAAGCTGGTCGCGGCGGGAATGGGCTTCTGCTTTCTGGTGGAGACCGGTCTTGTGGACGCCGCCAGCTATCCGGAGCTGGTGTTCTTCGACCTGAAGTCCGACGATCTGACCCTGCCGCTGTCGCTCTGCTACCGCAGGAACAGCTTTCTCTCCCCTGCCGCGCAGGATCTGATCCGCATCATCGAGGAGTACTGTCTCCGCGTGATCGAGGACAACGACGCGCTGATCCGCGGCGGGATCTGACGCGCCGCGGCAGGACGCCCGCGCATGCTTTGTCAATTCTTATTTGGAGGTATCCCATATGAGCAAGAAACTGGTAGCGTATTTTTCCGCGACCGGCACCACGGCGCAGGCCGCCAGGGCGCTGGCGGAGGCGGTGGGTGCCGACCTCTACGAGATCCGGCCCGAGACGCCCTACACCCGCGGCGATCTCAACTGGATGAACCCGCTCGCCCGCAGCACGAAGGAGATGAAGGACAAGGCCTCCCGTCCGGCGCTGGCGGATCGGGACGCAAACGTGGCGGAGTACGACGTGATCTTCCTCGGCTTCCCCATCTGGTGGTACGTCGCGCCGACGATCATCAACAGCTTCCTTGAGGCCTATGACTTCTCCGGCAAGACGATCGTCCTGTTCGCCACCTCCGGCGGCAGCGGCTTCGGCAAGGCGGTCGAGGGCCTGCGGCCCAGCGCGCCGGGTGCGGTGATCCGCGAGGGCGAGCTGCTCAACGGCGCACCCTCCGCCGCCGACCTCGACCTCTGGGTCCAGAGCCTCGGCCTCTGAAAAATCCGAAGAAAAAGAGAGAGCCTGCTCCCGCAGGCTCTCTCTTTTTCTCCGAAAATCTCTCAAAAACCGGCCGCCGCCAGCACCGGGGTCATCGTCTCCCGGATGGCGCCGAGGCACGCGGCGGGCTCCATCGCCTGTACTGCCGCGTCGAACACCTCGGCGGAGACCACGCCGTCGTAGCCGACCGCGCGGACGTTGCGCAGGATCTCCGTGATTGGGACGACGCCGACGCCGGGCAGATAGCTCTCGCTGCGCAGGGCCGTGCCCGGCGCACGTGCGGGACAGTCGCTCACATGGACGAAGCCGATCTGTCCCTTCTTCGCCAGCAGCACGTCCTCCGGCGCGGAGCCGTAGGCGTAGTGGTGCCAGGTGTCGAGCAGGATGCCGACGTCCTCGCGCCCGACCCGATCCACGATGTCAAGGCTCTGCCGCAGCGTCTTGACCGAGCTGTCGGGCAGGCCCATATACTCCAGCGCCAGGCGCAGGCCGAAGGGCCGCGCGAGGTCGGACAGCTCCGTCAGCATCTTTGCGGTCTCGTCGTTGATCGCGTTCTCGTCGTCGGTCGGCGCGCGGAACGAGGCGATGACCTCGATGCAGTCGCACCCGAGCTGCCGGCTGCAATAGAAGAGATACTCGGCGGCCTCCTTCATCAGGCGGAGGCTCCGGCTCGTGTGGAACGTGATGCTCTCCACCGCGTTCACGCACGGCACGCTCACGCCGTACTCCCGCAGCGCGCCCGCGATCTCGTCCAGCGTGTGTCCCTCGCGCAGCGCGCGCAGCAGCGCGAGCTTGCGCACCTCCATATACCGGAAGCCGTTCTGTCCGCAGCTTTTGATGTGCGAGAGCAGGTCGCCCTGCTGCATCAGTGTGATCTCGTTGACACTGAGCTTCATATCGTTCACCTCATCGCAAATATTGGTCCCGTTTTGATGACTATATCACACCGCGCGGCGCAAGTCGAGCGTCTGCGGAAATTTTTTCGCGCGGCAGGCGGCGTTTGACAAGGCGGCGCGCGCGGTGCTATACTGGGGCATCACGGTAAGCGGCCTCCGCCCTCCGGCGGGAAAGGCCCGGGAGACGCCATGGATATTTTTGACATTCTCGGCCCGGTGATGATCGGGCCCTCCAGCTCGCACACCGCGGGCGCGGCGCGCATCGGCAAGATGGCGCGCACGCTGCTGGGTGAAGCGCCCACCGCGGCGAAGATCTCGCTGCACGGTTCGTTTGCCGAGACCGGGCCCGGCCACGGCACCGACCGCGCGCTGCTCGGCGGTCTGCTCGGCATGAAGCCCGACGATCTGCGCATCCCGCAGGCCTTCGACGAGGCGCGCAAGGCCGGCCTCGCCTATACCTTCGATGAGGTCGAGCTGCGCGACGCGCACCCCAACACCGCGCGGATCGAGCTGCTCGGCGTCGGCGGGAAGCAGTTGACGATGCAGGCCGCCTCCATCGGCGGCGGTGCGATCGAGGTCACCCGCATCGACGGGATCGACGTCAGCTTCACCGGCGACTACAACACGCTGGTCATCCGCAATCAGGACGAGAGCGGCGTCATCGCCGCGGTGGCGACGATCCTCAACCAGCTCGGCATCAACGTGGCCAACATGAGCCTCTGCCGCCCGAAGCGCGGCGGCACGGCGCTCATGGTCATCGAGACGGACGAGCACATCAAGCCGTCGCAGGTGGCGTTCCTCTCCGAGCTGGAGGGGATCCTCTCCGTGATCTATTACGATAAGGAGGGCGAGGACTGATGTCTCTCCATTCGATGCAGGAGATCTTTGCGCGTATGGAGCGCGACGGCCTTCCCTTCTGGGAGGTCGTGCTCAACGACGATATGGACGACCGGATGGTGACGCGCGAGGAGTCGCTCGCGCGGATGCTGACGACCTGGCAGGCCATGCAGGACGCCGCCGACGCCTACACCGGCAAGCGCCGCAGCGTCAGCGGCCTCGTCGGCGGCGACGGGCTGCGGATGCGGCAGTACGCCAGGCGCGGCCGCGCCATGAGCGGCGGCTACGTCAGCGAGGTGATCGCGGAGGCGCTGTCCATGGCGGAGTCCAACGCCTGCATGCGGCGCATCGTCGCCGCGCCGACGGCGGGCTCCTGCGGCGTGCTGCCCGCGGTGCTGCTGCCGCTGTGCAAGCATGAGGAGCTCACCCAGCACCAGATCCTCGAGGCGCTGTACGTCGCGAGCGGCATCGGTCTCGTCATCGCGCACCGCGCGACCATCTCGGGCGCGGCGGGCGGCTGTCAGGCCGAGGTCGGCACCGCGGCGGCCATGGCCGCGGGCGCGCTCGTCGCCCTGCGCGGCGGCACCGGCGCGCAGATCGGCCACGCCGTG
>Ga0079305_1001295_pt1 | contig 35185 bp, 29 predicted proteins | sample LMS_cellobiose_e_FD_79183 | JGI IMG/M metagenome (GOLD analysis project Ga0079305, IMG submission 79183) | Rumen-fistulated moose microbial communities from Alaska, USA - LMS_cellobiose_enrichment | ecosystem: Host-associated > Mammals > Digestive system > Stomach > Rumen fluid ... | reverse complement strand
TACTTGAATGTATTGTCTGTACATTAGTCTTAAAAGACTTTTGTTCTTTGCACTATGAAGTTTTCAAGGTGCGCGGAAAGGTTGAAAATTCAATCCTTTCGAGCTCGCGGGAGGATGTCTCCGCCCCGCGGCGCACTTATAAATATACTCACCCTGCCCCCTAATGTCAACAACTTTTTTGCTTTTTCGCAAAAAATTTTTCCTGAATTTCGCACAATTTTTGCGATCCCCTTTTTGTAGTATTCCGGCCGCTTCCAAAGCACAAAATATAGACGCGCGGAATGTCTGTCCGCGCGTCATTCTTTACGAATCGTTCCGATCCGTCAAATCAATTCATACATCGTTGCCGCAACGTCCTTCGGCGCATGTTCCGGCGTCGCGAGAACGCGCACCCGGATCGCGCCCGAACCGAAGCGGATCTCGATCACATCACCCGGTTCGACGTTCGTTCCCGGTTTCGCGGGTTTCCCGTTCACGGAAACGTGGTCCGCATCGCATGCCTCCTTCGCGACGGTGCGGCGTTTGATCAGTCTGGAGTTTTTCAGGAACTTGTCGATCCGCATGGATTTATTTCACGACCTTCTTAAGCTGCTGGTAGAGAAGCGGGAGAACAAGCACGTACAGAACGATCCGGACGGCCATAATGGCGAGACGGAGCGGAATTCCCGCGGCGATCATCGGCCAGTTGCCCCAGCCCTGGATCACGGCGGACGCGTAATTCACCGGCGTCACAACGGTCGTCAGGACAATCTCTCCGACGATTGCGGCGAGTGTAAGGCGCTTCTTCGAAACGTCGCCGAGTTCAGAGGCAACGATCCATCCCGCGACGAGTCCTTCCACAATATAGGGCAGAAGCCAGAGCGGCGTCGTCGGATCCAGACCGTACATGAGAAGCTGATGGAGGAATTCGCCGATGAGGGCGACGAGCATTCCGGGAATCGGCCCGAGCAGGACCGCTCCGACGAGGACCGCAAGGCTCTCGAAGGACGCCTTGAAGTTGTTTGAACCGACGGAGAGGATCGAAAGCACGACGTAGATTGCCGCAAGCGCGCCGACCATTGCCATCGTACGGACGGAGATCTGTTTTTTCTTCACAATAAAACCCCTTTCTTCTTCTTAATGTGTTTCGGCTCCGCAAATTTGCCCGCGGAAGAGCGGTTCCGTGCGGAGAATTTCCTACACTCAAGAGAACAGAACGGGGTATCGTTGTTCCTCTCCCGGAAGTGTAGCAGCGGACGCAATATTGTATCGCAACCATCCCTGGGTTTTTCGTCCGCGGGCGACATCCCATCCCGCGGCACTCGAGCGCCGGATCCCGGCACAACGCACAATATTTACTCTACCGCTTTTACCGTAGCACAATCGGCACCCCGATGCAAGAAAAAACCAGTTCACTTCCAATAAAAAGATCCGGCTTTCGCCGGATCCGTGAAATCGCAATCGGGTCGCTTATTTGTTGACGGCTTCCTTGAGGGCTTTGCCTGCCTTGAAGACGGGAGCCTTCGAGGCCTTGATCTTGATGACTTCGCCCGGCTTCCGCGGGTTGCGGCCGGTGCGGGACTTACGCGCACGGACTTCAAACGTACCGAAGCCGATGAGCTGAACCTTTTCGCCCTTCTTCAGAGACTTTTCAATGCTTTCGAGAACCGCTTTCACCGCAGCTTCAGAATTCTTCTTGGAAAGACCAGTCTGATTTGCAACGCTGGCAACGAGATCTGCCTTGTTCATTTTTTTCCTCCTGTAAGATATAATTTGTTGATCGCCGCCGGATCATTCGGGTGGCGAATCATTCTGGATTCATTATTATCCATTCGGTTCCGATTGTCAATATACAAAACAGAAAATCATTGAAAAATCAATGTTCTTATGCAAAGTCTGTTTGTATTTTGTTACGATTTCCCTGCAAATTTCGACGCAAGGCGCACAAGAAGACGTCCCTTCGGCATCCGCTCGAGTTCCTCCATTGTAACGGCCTTCGTCACAAGGATCATCAGCGCGTAGAGAAGGATGCCGACGCCGACTGCAATGACGGTCGAAACCGCGTTTGCCTTCCACGAAGAACCAACGAGCGCCGTAAGACCATGATACGTCCCGAGGACGCCGAGCACCATCACGAGACAGCTGATGAGCGGTTTTCCGAACGTCAGCCCGAAGTCAAACTTCGTACCGGTGTATTTCTTTACCGCCGCCATATTCAGTGCGGAAGCAATCACGTAACAGATGACCGTTCCGGCCGCTGCGCCTTTGACGTTCAGCGCCGGAATCGGCGTCAGGAAATACGTACAGAACAGCTTCGCCACCGCGCCGATTGCGAGGTTTCGAACCGGGATCATCTGTTTTCCGACGCCCTGAAGGACGCTCGTCAGCATCTGAACGGTCGAAAGGAAGATGACGCCGAACGCGAGGACAAACAGACACGACGCCGCGGAAACGGCACTTTCCTGGCGGCTTGGATAGAACATACGGAGGATCGGCGCCGCAAGGCTCATCATTCCCGCCGCACACGGAAGGCCGATCATCATCGCCATCCGGTAGCCGAGGCTGACGTTTTTGCGCAGGAATTCCAGATCGCCTGTCTTGTTCGCAGCCGCAACCGCGGGAACGAGGCTCATCGCGACGGCCTGGGTCAGAACCTGCGGAAAGTTGATGAGCGCGCCCGCATATCCCGAAAGCTCGCCGTAGAGTTCCGTCGCACGTGCCTCCGCAAAGCCGCCGACCATAAGCCGCTTCACGACGATCGCCATATCGATCGAGTTCATGATCGGCATAATGGCGGAACCGATCGTGATCGGGATCGCGATGACGAGGATCTGTTTCAGGATCTCGGATGCCGGTTCCTTCTCGGACGGCTCGCTCGAGAGGATCCCGCTCCGGATCGTTCTCTTCGCCCGTCCGTAGATCAGAAGGATGATCGCAAGGCCGCCGATGCCGCCGGCCGTCGCGCCGAACGAGGCTCCTGCCGCGGCAAATTCGACGCCGCGCGGAACAAGAACGATTGCAAGCGTCAGGCCGAGCGCAACGCGGAAGAGCTGCTCGATGACCTGGGAAACCGCGGTCGGTTTCATGTTCTGCATGCCCTGGAAATAGCCGCGGAACGCCGCCATAATCGGAACGACGAGCAGCGCAGGCGCAATCGCGCGGAACGAATACTGGGCGAGCGGCATCCGGGCGTTCGTTGCGATCGCCGTCGACGCAAAATACATCACGGCGGCGGAGAGGATTCCGATGACGCCGAGAAGTTTCAGGGAGATCTGAAAGACGCGGTGTGCCTCGTCGCGGTGTTCGAGCGCAGTCCGCTCCGACACCATCCGCGAGATGGCGATCGGGATTCCCGCCGTCGAAAGCGAAAGGAACAGGTTATAGACCGGGTAAGCCGCCTGGTAATAGGCCATCCCGGTCGTTCCGATGATGTTTCCGAGCGGGATGCGGAAGAAGGCGCCGAGAACCTTGATCAGGATTCCTGCGATGCCGAGGATGACCGCTCCGCCGAGAAACGTCTTTTTTGTTGTGGTTGTTTTTTCGTCTGCCATACGCTATCGCGCGGCGTGTCCGCCGCCTTGTCCGGTTCCGTTTTATTTCGCCGCACGCTTCACGGCTTCGAGCATGGTCTTCGTCGCCCTGCCGGCTTCGGAAACGACTTTTTCGATGTCCATCGTCGGGTATTCGCCGCGGTCGTAAACGACCGTTCCGTCGACGATCGTCATCCGGATCGCGCCGTTATCCGCCGAATAGATCAGATTGTTCAGAAGGTTATGGGCGGGGGTGAATTCCGGCCCAGTAACGTCGAGGACGACAAGATCGGCCTTGAACCCCTCCTTGATCAGCCCGCAGTCCTCGCGGCCCTGGGAGAGCGCGCCGGCCCGCGTCGCCATATACAGCGATTCAGCCGGGGTGACGAACGTCGGATCGCCGGTGTGGACCTTCTGGATCAGCGAGAAGAATTTCATCTCCTCCAGGAAGTTCAGGCTGTTGTTCGACGCAACGGAGTCGGTCCCGAGCGTGACGGTCACGCCCGCCTTCTTCATATACGCCATATCCATGATTCCGCTTGCAAGCTTTGCGTTCGAGATCGGGTTCGACGCGACGAAGCAGCCCTTCTTCGCAATGAGCCGGATGTCGTCGTGGTCGCACCAGACGCAGTGGGCAAGCGTTGCGGGAACGTCGAAAAGGCCGAGGGATGCGAGATAAGCCGCAGGCGTTTTGTGGCGCTCCTCGAGGCAGTTTTCGTGCTCCTGGGCTGTTTCGGAGACGTGAACCTGGACACGGAGACCGCGCTTCGCAGCCTCATTCGCAATGCACGAAACGGTATCCTCGCGCGTCGTGTATTCGGAGTGGGCGGAGAGATCGGAGATAATCCGGCCGTCTCCTGCTCCATGGAATTCGAGACCCGCGAGAACGTCCTTCCACCGCGGATCGTCATAGAACGAGACGCCCTCGGTCGAAGAGATTGAACGGGAGAGATTCCCTTTTACCTTCGCGTCGAGGAACGCTTCGGAGATCGGCTTCATAAAGAAGTACATATCCGTCGTGGAGGTGATGCCGGCGCGGACCGATTCCGCGAGGCCGAGCATCGTCGCCCAGTAGACCGCCTCGTCATACCACTGATCTTCAAACGGGAAGATGCGCGTGAAAAGCCAGTCCTGAAGCTTCATGTTTTCGCCGTAGCCGCGGAGCAGCGTCATCGCGGTATGGCCATGGGTGTTCACGAAGCCGGGGATCAGCAGCTTTCCGCGTCCGTCGATTGCATCGCCAAACGACGATGCGTCTTCAGGTTCCGCGGTTCCGACGTAGGCAATGCGGTCCTTCTTTACGCCGGCGAAGACGTTTTCCTCTATCTCGAATCGTTCATTGACGATGGAAATGTTGCGGAAGAGCATATCGGTTTCCTTTCCGGAGCATTACCGCTCCTCGCGGAAGTAGTTCGTGCCGAGCGAGGCCGGGGGCTGGTTTTCGCGCTTCTGGCGCATCGAAACAAGAATCAGGACGATGATTGCAACGACATACGGCAGGATCTTGTAGAGCTGACGGGGGATGAACGGAATCGAAACCCAGAGATACATGATCGTCAGGACGCCGAAAAGCGCTGCGCCCCAAAGAGTGTTCGCAGGCTTCCAGAGGCAGAAGATGACGAGCGCAACTGCGAGCCAGCCGACGCCCGAAAGACCCGTGTGGTTCCAGACACAGCCCGCCGTCGTCATGATGTAGACCATTCCGCCGATCGCGGAGATCCCGCCTCCGATCGTCGTCGCGAGATAGCGATAACGGATGACGTCGATCCCGGCCGCATCCGCCGTCGCGGGGCTCTCGCCGACCGCGCGGAGGTTCATGCCGGTTCTCGTCCGCTTCATCCAGACGGCCATCACGACGGCCATCACGACGCCGATATAGACAAAGATGTTGTAACTGAACAGGAGCGGTCCGATCACGGGGATGTCCCGAAGCGCCGCAGGCCAGGGGGAGTTCGCGAAGACGCCCTTCATCGCGTTCGAAAGCGCAACGTAGCCGCCGACCTTAATCCGCATATATTCGCCAACAAACTGGCCGACGCCCGTTCCGAGCATCGTGAGCGCAAGGCCGGTGACGTTCTGGTTCGCGCGGAGGGTAATCGTGACGAAGCTGAAGATCAGAGCGCCGATCGCACCGGCAAGGAACGAACAGAGAAGCGCGATCACAACGGCTACAGCGCCGCTCGCGCCCTCTCCTGCCGCCTGTTCGTAATAATACGCGCCGGCGAGTCCGAACGCGCCGCCCATATACATCATTCCCTCGACGCCGAGGTTCATATTGCCGGATTTCTGGGTCAGGATCTCTCCCGACGTTCCGAAGAGGAGCGGCGTTCCGCTGACGACGCCTGCCGTGATCCATGCAAGGAGTTTCGCAAACATTTACCGCACCTCCTTTTCGTGGTGACCGCGCGTGATCAGGCGGTAGTTGATGAAGAATTCGCAGCCGAGCATACAGAGGAGGATAACGGCCGTGATGATGTCGGAGAGCGACGTCGGGATGTTCATCTTCGTCTGGAGCGTCGCAGCTCCCTTTGAGAGCGTCGAAAGGAGCAGCGAAATCACGATCATCGCAAAGGGATTGAGCTGGGCGAGCCAGCAGACCGTAATGGCCGTAAAGCCGACGCCGGCTGCAACGCCGTCCGCAAGGGTGTGGTCCGCGCCGCTGACGACGAGGAAGCCGACGAAGCCTGCGATCGCACCCGAGAGGAACGCCGTACGAACGGTGATTCGGCGGACATTCATTCCCGCGTAGCGGGCTGTATTCTCGCTTTCGCCGAGAACGGCGATCTCATATCCGTGTTTCGTATACTTCATGTAGATGAAGAGCACGACGACAAGGATGAGGACGAAGATCCAGCCGATGTGGACGCCGAAGACCGACGGCAGATAGGCCGACTTCGCGAAATTCGGAATGATCTGGGAGCCCGGTTTTCCCTCCCAGGGGCCGCCCTGAAGCCATTTCACGATGCCGATTGCGATGTAGTTCATCATCAGGGTAAAAAGCGTTTCGTTCGTTCCCCAGCGCGCCTTGAAGAGCGCGGGGACCGTACCCCAGAGGCCGCCGAACACCGTTCCTGCCACTGCCATCAGGATGAGCAGAACCGGGGACGGGAGACCCGAAGCGTTCAAGGCGAAGAACGTCGCCGCCATCGCGCCGATCGTGATCTGTCCCTCCGCGCCGATGTTCCAGTAGCGCATCTTGAAACACGGCGCAAGTGCAAGCGCCGTTCCGAGGAGCGGGACCGCGTATTTGATGACCTGGCGGATGACGGTTTTCTTGCCCCAGGAGCCCTGAAGCATAATGCCGTACGCGGAGACGGGATTCACGCCGAGCGCCGCGAAGATCAGAAGCCCGATGAGAAGCGCAAAGAGAAACGCCGCGAGGCGGATGAGCCATGTTTTCGCAGGGGCCATCGATTCGCGTTTCGCGATGCGGAGAAGAGGCGTTTTCTGTTCCATTATGCGTTCGCCTCCTTTCCGCCGACGCTCGTCATCAGAAGACCGATCTGTTCCTTCGGCGTCGTTCGGGCGTCAACGATCCCGCTGACTTCGCCGCCGCAGAGAACAAGAATCCGGTCGCAGAGTTCGAGCAGAACGTCGAGATCTTCGCCGACGAAGATGACGGCCGTACCCCTCGCCTTCTGGGCGCACATAAGGTCGTAGATGATGTATGACGTATTGATGTCAAGGCCGCGCACCGCGTACGCGCTCATCAGAACGGACGGCGACGTCGCGATCTCACGGCCGACGAGGACTTTCTGTACGTTGCCGCCGGAGAGTTTCCGGACGGGATAGTCGATCCCCGGAGTGACGACTTCGAGGAAGTCGTGGACCTGGTTTGCGATTTTCTCGGGCTCCTTTCGGTCGACGAAGATCGATTTTCCGCGGGTATAGGAGCGGAGCATCATATTGTCGGTCATACCCATTCCGCCGACGAGGCCCATTCCGAGCCGATCCTCCGGAACAAACGCGAGCGCAACGCCGGCTTCCTTGATCTGCATCGGCGTTTTCCCGACGAGTTCCTCGGGTTTCTTCCCTTCGGGGCTGTAGATGATGGATCCCTTCTCGATCGGCCGGAGCCCCGCGATCGACTCCAGCAGTTCCTTCTGGCCGGAGCCCGCAATTCCCGCGACGCCGAGGATCTCACCGCTGTAGGCGATGAAGCCGACATCGTTCAGCTTCGTCACGCCCTCGCTGTTTCGGACGGTCAGCCCGGCGACCGTAAGGCGCGGCTCGGGGTTCTGCGGTTCGGTACGGTTGATGTCGAGGGTGACCGCGCGTCCGACCATCATATCGGTCAGTGCCTGGGGATTCGTTTCGGCCGTCCGGACGGTCCTGATGTGCCGCCCCTTCCGGAGAACTGCGACCACGTCCGAGATCGCCATGACCTCGTTGAGTTTATGTGTAATCAGGAGGATTGCTTTCCCGTCGGCGCGCATCGCGCGGAGGACATTAAAGAGTTTTTCGATTTCCTGAGGAGTCAGAACCGCAGTCGGTTCATCAAGGATGAGGATGTTCGCGCCGCGGTAGAGGACTTTTATGATCTCGACGGTCTGTTTTTCGGAAACAGACATATCGTATACTTTCTTGTTCGGGTCGATGTCGAAGCCGTATTTGTCGCTGATTTCTCTGACGCGCTGCGACGCGGCCTTCCGATCGAGTTTTCCGGGAAGGCCGAGGACGACGTTTTCCGCCGCCGTAAAGACGTCCACGAGCTTGAAATGCTGGTGGATCATGCCGATCCCGTTGTCAAAGGCATCCTTGGGCGACGCAATCGTGACGGGCTTCCCATCGACGAAAATCTCGCCCTCGTCGGGGAAGTAGATTCCCGCGAGCATATTCATCAGCGTCGTCTTGCCCGATCCGTTCTCGCCGAGGATGGACATGATGACGCCGCGGTCCACGTAGAGGTCGACGCTGTCGTTCGCAACGACGCTGCCGAACCGTTTCGTGATGTGTTTCAGTTCCACTGCATGGACGGTCGTTTCCATAGTGTCTCCTGTAAAAAGGGGAAAACCGGGAGAGGCGAAACGCCTCTCCCGGGATGCGATGTTTCGGATTATTCGACGATGGTGATGCCGTCGATTGCGATCGCGAAGTACGGAGCGGACTGGTAGTAGGATTCCTTGAACTCGCCGTTGATGATGGCTTCGAGGGAATCCGGGACCCAGTCGCCGTCGGTGTCTTTCGCCCAGGCATGGGTGAGGTGTTCACCCTTTACGGTGAAGGTCGAAACATCGAAGACTTTCACGGAACCGTCGGCGATGCCCTTGGCGGCCTTTTCGACGGCTTCCTTCGTTCCGGGGGCGATGATCGAATCGTTGTATTCGGTCAGAACGACTTCGCCGTTCGCGGTCGTGCCGGTGTAGTCGGGTGCGAGCGTACCGCCGTTGTAGACGGTTTTGACGGAATCGTAGAAGTACTTCGTCCAGTCGATGCGGGTCGAGACGAGCGAGGCGTTCGGCGCGACGGAACGCATATCGTTGTTGTAACCGGTGTGGAAGACGCCTGCCTTTTCGGCTTCAACGGCGGCGTTGGTGTTGTCGGCGTGCTGGGAGATGAGGATCGCGCCGTCGGCGATCAGGGCCTTCGCGGCGTCGCCTTCCGCGGTCGGATCAGACCAGGAGTCAACGAACTTGACGAGCATCGTCACGGACGGGCAAACCGAGCGGGCACCGAGGAAGTAGGAGGTGTAGCCGGAGACGACTTCGGCGTAGTTGAAGGCGCCGACGTAGCCGATGATGGCCTTGTCCGCGGTGATCGTGCCGTTTTCGATGAGCTCGTTCAGTTTCATTCCGGCGACGATTCCGGCGAGGTAACGGCCTTCGAAGATGTTGGCAAAGGCGTTCGAGGTGTTGTCGAGGCCGTCGTCGTAGAAGTTTTCATTCGTCATGCCGACAAACTGGACTTCGGGGTATTCCTTGACGAGGTCTTCGATTGCGAAGGCATGGTCGTAGGAATTGTTGAAGATGACCTTGCAGCCGTCGTCGATGAGTTCCTGGTTCGCGTCGGCGACCGGAGCACCGGAGATGCAGTTGTATTTGATGACCCATTCCACGTCGATGCCGTCGGCCTTCAGTTTTTCCTGAGCCGCTTTCTGGCCGCGGAGGAAGTTGTAGGTATATCCCTGGTCGTTTTCATCGCCGATGCAGACGAGGCCGACCTTAAACGGTTCGGCCGTTTCGCCGCCGGTTTCGCTGCCGGTGTTGGACTGCGGTTCCTGCTTCGGTGTACATGCCGCAAGGCCGAGCGCCATTACGAGCACGAGCAGAAGCGCGATTGCTTTTTTCATGATGTCTTCTCCTTTTTCTGTTCTCGAAAGCATTCTGAAAAATAAAATATCGATGAAAGGACGGTTCCTCGGTCGTCCTGTCACGACGTTGTCCGGGCTTTCGTCCGGTTCAGCGGAATGAGATCTCCCCCGTCTCCGCGTTCATCGAATCGACCAGCGCAAGCGATTCGACATGTACCCCTTCGGCACGGAGCCGGTCACCGCCGCCCTGGAAGCCCTTCTCGATCACGATGCCGACGCCGGCGAGCGTCGCGCCCGCCTCGCGCAGGATCTCCCGGAGACCCCGGACGGCCTCGCCGTTCGCCAGAAAGTCGTCGATCACCAGCACGGTATCCTCGGAGGAGAGATACTTCCGGCTGATGATCGCGGTGTAGTCGTTGTTATGCGTAAAGGAATGAATGCGTGCGGAATAGACGTCGCTGTCGAGCTGGGCCGTCTTCGACTTTTTCGCAAAGACAACGGGAACGTCAAAATAGCGCGCCGCCATCACGGCAACGCTGATTCCGGAGGCTTCGATCGTCACGATCTTCGTCACGCCCGCATCCGAAAACAGCCGGTGGAATTCCTCTCCGATCGCGTCCAGAAGACGGATGTCGATCCGGTGGTTCAGAAAGCTGTCCACCTTCAAAACGTTCCCTTTTTTCACGACGCCTTCTTCACGGATGCGCTGTTCCAGGAGATGCATGGCAGGCTGTTCCTCCGCACGTTCAAAAACAATAGCCCAATATATTCTTATTATACAAAAAAACCTTGCAAAATCAAGGGTTTTCTCGTTCTTTCACGATCGTTAGAACGGCAAACGAATCCCCGAGAACGTCCGCTCCTTTCGGAACGGAAAGCTCCAGCGAGGGACGGATCCCGCCGCGGACGAGAAGGCGGTTTCCGAACCGGTCCATCACACGGAGAATGCGCTCGGGCGTGAGAAGGCTCTTCGGCGCGAAGTCGAACGTCAGGCGTCCTGCCGCTTTGTGGACGCGCGTGCAGCCGACGTCCGAAGCGAGACTCTTGAGCCGCGCGATCCGCATCAGAGTCAGCGCCTCCTCCGGGAGGTCGCCGTAGCGGTCGATCAGTTCGTCCGTCACGTCGCGCTCGTCCTCCTCCGTCCGGATCTCGGCAATGCGTTTGTACGCGGAAAGACGCGCAAGTTCGTCCTCGACATACCGCTCGGAGAGGAACGCCGGAAGATCGAGCTCGACGGCCGTTTCGGCTGTCTCCTCCGTTTCCTCCGAAAGCGTTCCTCCTGCCGAAAGGCGTTTCACCGCGTCGTCGACGAGCTTGCAGTAGAGCTCGTAGCCGATCATCATCATATGGCCGGACTGCTCCGTTCCGAGGAGATCGCCCGCGCCGCGGATTTCGAGATCGCGCATCGCGATGCGGAAGCCGGAGCCGAATTCCGTGAATTCGCGGATCGCGCGCAAACGCTTCTCGGCGACTTCGCTCAGGACCTTATCCTTCCGGTACATCAGATAAGCATACGCCATCCGGTTCGAACGGCCGACGCGGCCCCGGAGCTGATAGAGCTGGGCAAGTCCGAAACGATCGCAGTCGAGAACAACGATCGTATTCACGTTCGGGATGTCGAGCCCCGATTCGATGATCGTCGTCGCGACGAGGACGTTGAACCGGCCGTTCATAAAGTCCATCATCGTATTCTCGAGTTCGGTCTCGTTCATCTGGCCGTGGGCATAGGAAACCGTCGCCTCGGGGACAAGATTCTGGATCTCGGCCGCAACACGCTGGATCCCGCGAACGCGGTTGAAGACGACGTAGACCTGGCCGTTCCGCCCGATCTCACGGCGGATCGCTTCCGCAAGAAGCCCGGGATCCTGTTCGAGAACGTACGTCTGAACGGGATAGCGCTCCTCCGGCGGCTCCTCGATCAGGCTCATATCGCGGATGCCGACGAGCGACATATGGAGCGTACGGGGGATCGGCGTCGCGGACAGCGTGAGGACATCGACGTTCTTCCGGAGCATCTTGATCGCCTCTTTGTGCTGAACGCCGAAGCGCTGCTCCTCATCGATCACGAGGAGGCCGAGATCCTTGAATTTCACGTCCTTCGAGAGCATCCTGTGCGTTCCGATGAGGACGTCGACCTTTCCTTCGGCGAGATCCCGGACCGTTTTCGCCTGTTCCGCGTCCGAGCGGAAGCGCGACAGGACGTCGACACGGAACGGAAAACCTCTGAAGCGCTCCGTAAACGTCAGATAATGCTGATTCGCAAGGATCGTCGTCGGGACGAGGATCGCGGCCTGTTTTCCGGCAGAAACGGCCTTGAAGACAGCCCGGGCGGCGACTTCGGTCTTTCCGTAGCCGACGTCGCCGCAGAGAAGCCGCTCCATTGCGACGGGCCGCTCCATATCGCGCTTGATCTCACGGACGGCGCGGAGCTGATCGGGCGTCTCCTCGAACGGGAAACGGTCCTCAAAGTCACGCTGCCAGACCGTATCGGGAGGGAACGCGAAGCCGTTCTCCATCTTCCTGTGGGCGGAGAGTTCGAGCAGTTCGCGCGTCATCGATTCGACAGCCGCCTTGACCTTCGTCTTCGTCTTCGTCCACTCGGGGCTCCCGAGGCGTGAGAGGCGCGGCGCGTTTTCGCCCCCGCCGATGTATTTCTGGACGACGTCCATCTGTTCGACGGGGACGTAGAGGATGTCCTCACCCGCGTACGAGATCTTCAGATAATCCTTTCGCGCACCCTGGACGTCGAGCGGCTCGACGCCGAGGAATTTTCCGATCCCGTGAACCTCGTGAACGACGTAATCGCCCTTCCGGATGTCCGTAAAGGCCTTGATCGGCTTTGCGTGCTTCGTCTCTTTTTTCGCGCGCGCATAGCGGATGTTCGAGAAGATGTCGCGGTCGGAAAAGAGGACGTATCGTTCTCCGGGGAATTCCGCGCCCTGGGAGAGCTGACCGACCGTCGTTCCGACCTTGCCGAGGAGACCGACCGTATCGAGGAAGGATTTCATATTCTCCTCACGGTCGAACGTTCCGAGGGCGATTTCAACGGTGTATTTCTTTTTGATGTACTGCTTCAAATCGGACTCGAAGAGATCCATCCGTCCGTTGTAGACAGGAGGCTGCTTCGAAGTGAGATTCGTAAGGGACGCGAGCCGTTCGGCCTCGGGAACGGCACGCTCGAATGGTTCAAGAAGAAAGATCGGAGACGCTTTCCGGTAGAGGGATGCGAATTCCTCCGGACGCGCATAGCACTGGATCTCCTCCGGCTTCACCTCACCGCGCTCGAGACGGACCCGGAAGTCCTCCTGATACTCTTTTTCCGCGAAAGCGAGCGTTTCGCGGATGCGGACCGGGTCCTCGATCACGACCGGAGCGCCGTCCGGGAGATAATCCCAGAGAAAAGCCGTCTCCGCAAGGAGGAGCGGAAGATACCGCTCGAGCAGCTGCGGATTCATCCCCGGCTCCGCTTTTTCCCGCTCTTCATCGGTCAGAAGCGCGAGCTGGCCGGGGTAGATTTCGCAACGTTCAAGCGTCTGAACGGATCGCTGCGTCCCGGAATCGTAAATGCGGATCGAATCGACCTCGGTATCGAAAAACTCGATGCGGCGCGGCTCTTTCTGATTCGTCGGGTAGACGTCGAGGATATCGCCGCGGAAGCTGAACTGGCCCTTCGCTTCGACGAGGCCCTGGATCCGTTCATATCCCATTTCCACCAGGCGACGAATGATCTCCTCCCGTTCGTACGAACGACCCGTTTCGAACGCGACCGAACGCTCCCGGTAGCGGCGGACCGGCGGAAGAATCTTCATGGCCGCAGACGCGGAAGCGATGACGATGCAGTCCTCCCTGCGCACGAGCGCCGTAAGCGCCGCAAGGCGCGCTTCGAGGATCTGGTGGGATTTCGCGTCAAACCGCAGAAAGCGTCCCTCGTCCTCCGGAACGGTATAGACTCTTTTCTCCGCAAAAAAAGCAAAGTCCTCCCCCAGCTTTCCGGCTCTCCCGGGGGATGGGACGATCACCAGGGACGGTCCCTTCGTCTCCGCAAGGAGAAGGCCGGAAACAAGGGAAGACCTCGTTTCCGAGATGCCTGTGATGTTGTGAATCCCGGATCGTTCCTTTGCGAGCATCCGGATGCCGGCAAATCCGGCTTTCGGTCGTGTCATTCGTTCGGTCCCGTTATCTCCGCGGCGGCCGTTGTTCCGTTCTCCGGCGTACGCGCGGGGTCCGTCTGTTCCTTCGGCAGCGGCGGTTTTTCTTCCGCCTCCGCCCGTTCCTTTTTCTTTCGCCTGGGCTTTACGTTATACCGGTTCATCGCGCGGTCGATCCCGTCCGAAACGATCGCTTCCGCCGCCTTCGCAGCCGTCCCGATCGCATGTTCCACGGCTTCGATCCGATCCTTCGGGAAGCCTCCCATCACGTATCCGATGAGGTCTTCACCGTCGTGGCGCGCGCCTCCCGTTCCGATCCGGATCCGGGGAAAACGGTCGCTTCCGAGCTGATACACGACGGAGCGCATCCCGTTGTGGGTCCCGGCAGAGCCGCCGGCACGGATGCGCAGATCGCCCATCTCGAGATCGATGTCGTCGTAGATCACGATGAGATGCTCGACCGGTTCTTTATAGAACGCAAGGATCTCGCGGAGCGATTCGCCCGAGGCGTTCATATACGTCTGGGGCTTGACCAATAAAACCTTTTGGCCGGAGAGGGTTCCCTCTCCGACCAAGGCTTTGAATCTGAGTTTGCGGATGTCGATCCCGTGCGCTTCGGCAAGCAGATCAACAGCCCAGAACCCGACGTTGTGTTTCGTGTTTTCGTACTGTTTCCCCGGGTTGCCGAGGCCTGCGATGACATACATCTTTTATTTTGCGGCGTGGAATTCGTAGAGACCGGAGAGTGGCTCGCACGCATAGATCCGGCGCATGGACTCCGCAAGGAGCGGAGCGACGGAGAGGACCTTCATCTTCGGCAGAAGCTTTTCCGGAGGGAGAGCGATCGTATCGAGAACGACGAGTTCGTCGATCGCGGAATCCTGGATCCGCTGAAGGGCGGGGCCGGAAAGAACGGGGTGGGTACAGCAGGCGTAAACGGTCTTCGCACCGATCTTCTTCAGAGCGCCGGCCGCGTTGCAGATCGTTCCGGCCGTATCGATCATATCGTCGGCGAGGAGGACGTTCTTTCCGGCGACTTCGCCGATGACGTTCATAACCTCGGAGACGTTCGCTTTCGGGCGGCGTTTGTCGACGATCGCAAGCGTTGCGTCGAGCGGTTCCGCCATCGCGCGGGCGCGGGAGACGGAGCCGTGGTCCGGGGAAACGACAACGAGATCGGGAATGTTCTTTTCCAGATAATACTCCGTGAGGATCGGCTGACCGTGGAGGTGGTCGACGGGAATATCGAAGTAGCCCTGGATCTGGGCAGCGTGGAGATCCATCGTAATGATGCGGTCCGCTCCCGCAACGGAGAGGATGTTCGCAACGAGCTTCGATGTGATCGGATCACGCGGCTTCGCCTTACGGTCCTGGCGGGCATATCCGTAGTACGGAATCACGGCGGTGATCCGCGCGGCCGAAGCTCTCCGCATGGCATCCATCATAATACAGATTTCCATCAGGTTGTCGTTGACGGGATCGTTGGTGGAGTTGATGATGTAACAGTCACAGCCGCGAACCGTTTCGTAGAGGGAGACGGAGATCTCACCGTCACTGAATTTCGTAACCACTGCGTTGCCAAGAGGCATTCCGAGAATTCTTGCAATATCCTCCGCAAGAGCGCGGTTGGAATTGCCGGCAAAAACCTTCATGCCCGCATACGTACCGTTCATTTTGTGTCGTTCCTCCTTGATGCCTGTGCGGAAATCCCGCGAAAAACAAATCTCTCTTTTTAAATTATAGCATAGAAAAAAGCGCCCTTCAATCGAAGAACGCTTTGTTTTGGGATTGTTTTCGAAGGGTCCGCCCAGTCGTTCATGCCTCGGAAGGTTCTTCCGGCGGCAGCTTGTCGTACGCCGCGAAAACGGCGTCCTTGATTTTGTTGCGGAACTCGGACGTCAGCGGGTGTGCGACGTCCCGGAAATCGCCGCCCGCCATCTTGCGGCTCGGCATCGCGATGAACGGTCCGTTCTGACCTTCGATGATTTTGATGTCGTGGACGACAAATTCATCATCGAACGTAACGGACACGGATGCGACCATCTTTCCCTCGTCGTGAATCCTGCGAATGCGCACATCGGTAATCTGCATAATTATACCGTCCCTTTCGTAATTCTTTGCGCGTGTTCGGGTCCAACTAAGATGTCGTGTTAACTGCTTATGGTGTTCTTTTAGTATATGGGACAAATCACCGGCGTGCAAGCGGTTTTTCGGATATTGGATACAATTTTGGTCCTTTTCCGCCTTTTTGATACGGAAAGATGCAATTTCAGCCGGTCTATGCTATAATTTATAGTCGAAATTGCGATTTTCGCTTGCTTTTCGGAGGAATTCATGAACGATCTTTCCCAATACAGACATATCCACTGCATCGGCATCGGCGGGATCGGCCTTTCCGCGATTGCCGAGATTCTCCTTTCGCGCGGCTATACGGTCAGCGGCTCCGATATGAAGGAGAGCGATATGACCGAAAAACTCCGTGCCGCCGGCGCAACCGTCACGATCGGCCATGCTGCGGAAAACATCGACGGGGCCGATCTCGTCGTCTATTCGAACGCAATCCCGGCGGAAAACCCGGAGATGAAGGCCGCACGCGAGCGAGGAATTGAATGCGTGACGCGCGCGACCGCACTCGGCGTTCTGATGGCGGAATGCAGGGAATCGATTGCCGTCTCCGGTACCCACGGGAAAACGACGACGACCTCAATGATCTCTCTGCTCCTCGACCATGCCGGCTACGACCCGACGATCCTCATCGGCGGAAATCTCGGCGAGATCGGCGGAAACTGCAAGGTCGGCGGGAAGGACTATTTCGTCACGGAAGCGTGCGAATACATGGACAGCTTCCTCTCCCTCCGTCCGAAAACCGAGATCATTCTCAACATCGACTCCGATCACCTCGATTACTTCAAGGACATCGACCACATCGTCCGCTCGTTCGATGCGTTCGCGCGGCTCGTCCCGGAGGACGGCCTTGTCATCGCCTTCGCCCAGAACCCGTTCGTCGCGTCGATCCTTTCAGGGCTTTCCTGCCGCGTTCTGACGTTCGGCTTTATGGACAGCTGTGACTATTACGCAAAGAACATCACCTTCGGCTCGACGGGGATGCCCGCGTTCGACCTGATGTTCCGCGGCGAAAAGCTCGCGCGGCTCCAGCTTTCGGTCCCCGGCGAGCACAACATCGCAAATGCGCTCGCTTCGGCGGCCTGTGCCAGAACCCTCGGCGTCCCGATGTCCGTCATCAGTTCGACGCTCGAAGGCTACAGCGGAACAGCCCGCCGCTTCGACGTCCTCGGCATTACGACGACCGGCGCGAAAATCGTCACGGATTACGGTCATCACCCGACCGAGATCAAGGCGACGCTCAAGGCTGCCGGAAACGTTCCCCACAAGGACGTCTGGTGCATTTTCCAGCCTCACACCTATACGCGCACACGCGCTCTTTTCCACGATTTTTCGAACGCCTTTGATGCCGCCGATCACCTCATTCTTGCAAAGATCTATCCGGCCCGCGAAAAGGATATCTACGGCATCTCCTCGCTCGATCTCGAGCGTGAGATCGTCCGAACCCACCCCTCGAAGGACGTTCGCTACATCGAATCGTTCGATGTCATCGCGGAAACGGTTCTGAACGAGGCAAAGTCGGGGGACCTCGTCCTCATCATGGGCGCAGGCGACATCGACCGCGTCGGCGACCGCATCCTCGCCCTCGACCAGTCCAAGACCCGCTTCCCGCACGGGATGGGGGTACTCGGGGAGCTGTGAGGATTCTTCACAAAAACAAACGAAAAACGCGCGATCGTTCTGTCTTACAGAGTATTCGCGCGTTTTCAATTGAATCATTAAGTGAAGCAATCGTGCAACAACCAAACAATCATTCAATTATTTCTGCTTCCACTTTTTTAACGTTTCATTCGCGTTCTCGGTTTTTCGAAAGACCTCTGTTATTTCAAATTCAGTTCCGCGATGATCGCGTTCCGCAGAAGGCGTGAAAAGTTCAGATGCGCCTTCTCCGCGCGGCGGTTCATCCATGCTTCGATCGTGACGGTTTTATTCACAAGCTTCGTATCGTTTGCCTCGCGATAGGCAAACGTATCGCAGGGTACCAAGGAAACGAATGCGCCCGGTTTCGTCTGAATCGCCCCGGGCATCGACGGTTCCGGCAAAGGAAGATCGGCATCCTCATACTGGCAGAGAGTCATCGACAGAAAGTCCCCCGCCATAAACATCGCATCCGGAAGCGTTGCGCCGCACGTCGCGCCGTTCGGGAGATCCGGAAAAACGACGGAGTATCCCTCGTTCTCCTTTTCGATGATTGCCGGATAAACATATTTGCTCATTGCGGTCTCCTCATATTCCGGCGTCTTTACGAATCCGCTCAGCCGTTCCGGTCGGCAGTTCCTTTGCATGACGCGGAACGACAACGAATCGGTTCGTAATCGGACTGAAGTAAATATCGTGGTTAGCGCCATGTTTTCGAAGAACGATTCCGTTCCTTCGAAACAGTTTCAGCAATTCGGCTTTTTTCACTTCCGACTTCCATATTAACACGTGTTAACACGTGTGTCAATGACTTTCATTTATTTCTTGCATTGCCATTTTATTATATCTTTTCGCGTCGTCAACTTCTTTTTTCACGCTCCCCCTCACTTTTCCATTTTGCAATTGTTTCCCCTGTCCCTTTATGCATATAACAAGAACACCTCCCGCGAGATGCGGGAGGCGCGCTTTCTGTTGTATCAGTTCAGTAAAAGAGGCTCTGTTATATACGGGCTTCCCGCCCGCTTCGTCAGTCGAAGAAGTTCAGCTCGACGTCGCCCGCGGCGGTGCGGAGGACGAGCGGGTTGCCGTTCGGATTGCCGTAGACGACCTCGGGAGAAGGACCGTCCTTGATCCGGATCGCGTAAACGTCCTCGTTTCCGCCGAGGGTTACCGCAAGATCGCCCGAAACGGTCTCGAAGTGACCGTTCGCGACGACGCTTTCGATGCCGATTTCAAGGTCGCCGTTCGTCGAGATCGCGCTCACCCGCCCGTCCGCGGCGCAGCCGGTGAGTTCGGCGTCGCCGTTCACCGTCACGAGGTCGAGCGTATGGGCAGCGACGTCGCAGAGCTCCACGTCCCCGGAGGTCGTCTTCACGGCGAGCTCATTTGTGGCGAGCGCCTTGAGCTCGACGTCGCCGCTCGTCGTCGCGATCGCCGTCTGCTCCGCCACCGTGACGGAATCGACGAGAATATCGCCCGACACCGCGCTGACCTTCAGGCTTGCCGCGTCCGGACACCGGACGTCGATATCGCCGGACACGGTAGAAACCGAAACCGGAACGGCGCACCCCTCCGGAATCCGCAGCGTCACATCGCCCGTCGGCGCGTAATCGAAATCGAAAGAGATGCCGAGAAACTTTCCGCTCTTCCGCACGCGCTTCCGTTTAATCGAAAGCGTTCCGTCCTCTTCAAGCGCGCAGGTCAGCCCGCGCCAGTCCTCGCTTTCGACGCGGATCCGCCCGTCCGGCGAGGTCATCACTTCGACGTCGCCCGAAAGCTCCTCGAGACATATCCCGCGGACCTCGTCGGCGGCAAAGGAGTGCTCGGCAAGCGCATCAGCCTCCTCCGCCGCTTCCTCTGATCCGAAGCTCTTTAAGACGCCCTGCTTTTTTGACGAGTCGTATTCGAACGAGAACGAGCGCTTCGAACCGGATCCTGCGCTCTCCTCCGGCTTTTTCGGTTCCGCGACAGCGGTGATCCCCGGAGCGGCGCTTTCGACTGCAATCGTCTCCTCCGCGTCGGAAGCGCCCTCGCCGAGAACTTCGCGCGCGATGTCGTCCGCGCTTCCCATTGCGCGAACGGCTTCTTCCTCGTTCATCCCGTCCTCGATCCGGTCGTCGATCGCTTCGCTGTAGTAATTCAGAACGCGCGTCGCCTCGCGGTGCGGGATGTCCGCAAGCCGTTCGCTCAGTTCGTTCAGAAAGTCCTGTCTGTTCATCGTTCCGCCTCCCCTCTGATATAGCCGTAAATCCGCATCAGCTCGGCCCATTCGTCAAGAAACGCCGTTATCCGCTCGCGTCCCTGTTCGGTGATGCTGTAGTAGCGGCGCAGCCGGCCGCTGTGCTCCGCCGTTCGGGCGGTAAGAAGTCCGCCCGCCTCGAGCCGCTTCAGGATCGGATACAGCGTCGATTCGCTGATCGACACGTAGGGCGACACGTCTTTGATGATCCGGTATCCGTAGGATTCGCCGTCCGCAAGCGCGCGCAGCACGCAGACGTCCAAAATCCCGCGTCTCAGTTGTGCATCCATGTCCGATACCCCCTTTCACATAATACTATGCAACACAAAGTATTATCTGTCAACTCTTTTTTGCATAAAAAAAACGGCACCGCAGTGCCGCTTAGTTGTCCGCATCGGGCTTCAGCAGATTCGAGAACCCGGCGCCCTGGCCCCAGACCGTGTCGACCTTGATGACCGTCACAAACGCGTGCGGGTCGGTCTTCGCGACGAGCTGGCGGATCAGAACGCTCTCGCGCGGCGAGCAGTACGTCAGGAGCTGGTCATGTCCCTTCATCGTATAGGCGCCGACGATATGAGAGATCGACACGCCGCGGTGGAGCGTATGGAGGATATAGTCCTGGACGGACGCGTAATCCTGCATGATGATCTTGACCTCGACGATGTGGGACTGGAGACCGAAAACGATGATGTCGATGACCTTCGCGACGACGACCTGAGCGATCAGCGCGTAGAGGGCGACGTTCACACCGTAGAAAAACGCAGACACGACGATGACGGAGCTGTTCAGAACGAGAATGATCTTCGACAGCGGCACGTTCTTAAACGCATATTTCCGGATCATTTTGGCGATCGCATCAACCGCACAGATCGAATACCCGCGCGAGAGGATCAGGCCAGAGCACGCACCCGCACAGGCGCCGTAGAAGATGGCCGCAAGGAAGAGGTCCCGTTCCTCAAGGAGCTGAAACCCGAACTGCTCCATCACAAGCGTGACGAGCGGGTACATCACCGCAAGGAGCGCCACCTTCCGCGCCTCGTCTTTTCCGAGTACGAAGAATACCGCAACGAGCGTGAGGATCGTGAGCGCCGCGAACAGAATGCCGTAATCCAGTCCCGGGAAAACGGCCTGAAGGATACGCGCGGTACCGGCAAGGCCTCCCGTTGAAAGACCGTTCGGAACGAGAATGCAGACGGAGCCGAACGAGCCGATGAACGTTCCCGCAAGGAGAAAGAGCATATCGACGGCGAATTTCTTCGGATTCTTTTTGATCTGATCCATTTTGCTGACGGGCCGCGCGGGTGGCCCTCTTCCTTTCTTTTCCGATTCCGGTTTTCTATTGTTCCCTGTCCGCGTTCAGAAGGTTGGAGAAGCCCGCGCCCTGGCCCCAGACCGTGTCGACCTTCATCACGGTTACGAACGCATGGGGATCATGCTCCGCGACGAGCTGCCGGATCAAAACGCTTTCGCGCGGCGAGCAGTACGTCAGGAGCTGGTCGTGAGGCTGCATCGTATAGGCGCCGACGATGTGAGAAATGGAAATCCCGCGTCCGAGGGTGTGGAGAATATACTCCTGAACGGGCGCATAGTCCTGCATGATGATTTTGACTTCGACAATATGGGACGCAAAGCCGAACAGCACAACGTCAATGATTTTCGTCAGAACGACCTGGGTGATCAGCGCATAAAGGGCGATGTTGATGCCGTAGAAGAAACCGGAGGCGATGATGACGGCGCCGTCGATCGCAAGCAGAATCTTCGAAACGGAGGCGGTTTTAAAGATCTTTTTCCGCAGCATCTTTGCGATCGCGTCCGAGGCGCAGAGCGAATAGCCGCGCGACAGAATCAGTCCCGAGCAAAGGCCGCTCGCGACGCCGTGGTAAACCGCCGCAAGGAATAGATCCTTTTCCTGGAGAAGGTGAAAGTCGATGTGCTCGGCGACCATCGTCACGGCCGGGTAGAGGACGGCGAGGAGCGCAAGCTTCCGGAACTCCTCCCTGCCGAGAACGATCCCGACGACGACAAGCGTAAGGATCGTCAGGGCGGCAAACGTCACCGAGTAATCCAGTCCCGGAAAGATCGCCTGAAGGATACGCGAAATACCGCCGAGGCCTCCCGACGAGAGCCCGTTCGGAACCATGATCCCGACGGAGCCGAACGCGCCGAAAAAGCAGCCGGCGATCAGGAAGATGAAGTCGACGATCGTCTTTTTTATATTGAATTGTTTCGTTTCCGCGGGTGTTTTTTCAATGGGTTTCATGTTCGGTGCGATTGTGCGGGTTCTTTATTTTGCTGACAAACAATCGCTATTGTACTGCCGTTTCCGAAAATGTCAACACCCTTTATTGTTACAGTTTCAATACGGTCCGCAAGCGTCTCATATGACAGTTCGAGATGCCTTCCTTCGCGGCAGAACCAGACCCGCGGTGCATAGCCGCTGCTGCCCTTCGCGGCTGCGTCCGGAGCCGGTTCACCGCCCGGTGCCGATGTGTTTTCCGGCTGAGTCTGATCGCCCTCCGACCAGTCGGCTGACCAGAAATCGATCAGCGCAAGCGAATCGGTGCGGATGACCTTCCGGATCACCGGAAGATACTTTTCCTCGACCGGGATGTTCTTCAGCGAGGCGGGCTCATAGCCGGTAAGCGTGATCGAAAGACGTTTCTTGTCGGTCAGCGGCAGTTCCTCTATGCGAACGTCCGCACGGAGAACGCCCTGCTCCTTCTTGCTCTCTGCCTCCTCCTCCGTTTCGAGAAATTCGTACGACGCGCCGAGCGTGACGAGACGCTTATGGGTGTTGATCGCGGCGAGACGGCCAATGTCGCAGCAGATCCAGCGCCGTCCCATCGACTCCGCCGCCGCGGGCATCGTTCCCGAGCCGCAGTAGAAATCGCAGACGATGTCGCCCTCGCGCGTACAGCTTTCGAGGATCGTCCGCATCAGGCTCTCCGGCTTCTGAGTCGCGTAGCCGGTCCGCTCGGCCGACGTCCGCCCGACCATATCGATCGTCCAGACGTCCTTTTTATTGACCATCGTATACCAGCCCGTTTCGTCGCGGTATTCCTTCACGCCCTTGAAACGGTAGGGCTTATAGCCCCGGTTGTAGGAGATCTCCTGCTGGGCCTTGAAGTAGTATTTCGGACTCTTCGCATAAAAAAGGAGATTGTCGTGTTTCTTTGCGAACGAGCGCTTCGTCGCGCCGCCGGATTTGTACGTCCAGATGACCTCGTTGACGAAGTTCTTTTCGCCGAAGATCTCGTCCAGAAGGACGCGGACGTAATGGGTCGCGTGGTGGTCGAGGTGGACCCAGACGCACCCTTCGTCCGAGAGGAGCTCACGAATCAGAATGAGACGCGCGGCGAGATCCGTCAGATATTCCTCCATTCCGTTCTCCCACGTATCGCGGTACGCGGTCTGGCGGATCGCCGGGACCTTGATCCCGTCGCGGACAGACAGTTTGATCTCCGCACCGTAGTCAGCCTTCGAGAAGAACGGCGGATCGAGGTAGACGAGCTGAACGGCTCCCGCGAGGTGTTTCTCCCGGAGAAGCCATGCGATGAAGCCGAGGTTGTCGCCGAGCGCGAGCATATTCTTCGGTTCGCGGATGATTTCGCGGCGCACGAACGGCGTTCCGTCCGCCTTCTTCGCGGATTCCGCGATCTCCCTCGCGCGGTCAATGACGTTTGGCAGACGGCTGATGATTCCCATGCGGTTTTCCTCCCAAAAGATCCGGGATCAGGTCTTCCCGTCCCGCTTCGTGTAACGCTTCGAGCACGAGCTTTCGGTTTTCGGGTTTGTTGAAGTGGAGCAGCGCGCGCTGCAGATGTTTCCGGTGGAGATCCTTTTCGACATAGACGCTCCGTCCGGTCAGCGGATCGGTCCCGGTGTAGTACATACACGTTGCGAGCGTTCCCGGCGTCGGATAGAAATCCTGGACCTGATCGGGAACGAAGCCCGTTTTGTGGAGATACTCCGCGACGGTGATCGCATCCCGGAGCGTCGCGCCCGGATGGCTTGAAATCAGGTACGGGATCAGATACTGTTTCTTTCCGAGTTCTTCGTTGATCGTCCGGTATTCCTTCGTAAACGCATCGAACACTTTAACGGGCGCCTTCCGCATGCACGCGAGGACGGGCGGCGCGATGTGTTCGGGCGCGACCTTTAGCGTCCCGGAGATGTGATGTTCGCAAAGCTCTCGGAAGAACGTCCGGTCGGGATCGGCCATCAGATAGTCGAAACGGATGCCCGAGCGGACAAAGACCTTTTTTACCTTCGGGAGGCCGCGAACGGCGCGGAGGATCCCGAGGTATTCGGAATGGTCGATCTTCATGTTTTTACAGGGCGCCGGATACATGCAGTCGCGGTCGCGGCAGACGCCGAACGTTTTCTGCTTTTCGCAGGCCGGGTTATGGAAATTCGCGGTCGGGCCGCCGATGTCGTGGATATAGCCCTTGAAATTCGCTTTTTCGGTGAGACGCTTTGCCTCGCGGACGATCGATTCCTTCGAGCGGCCGCGGACGGCGCGGCCCTGGTGGTAGGTCAGTGCGCAGAACGCGCAGCCGCCGAAGCAGCCGCGGTTCGCGGTGATCGAAAACTCCACCTCGCGAATCGCGGGGACGCCTCCGTCCTTCTCATACATCGGATGGTACGTTCCTTCGTACGGCAGCTCGTAGACGTCATCGAGCTCGAGCGGCTCAAGCGGCGGCTGGGGGATGTTCTGAATAACGGCGATCCCGCGCGCGGGCGTTTCGTTTCCGTCCGCATCCGTCCCGCGGGGAACCGTCTCGTAAAACTCCGCCATCGGCTTTCCGCTGATCGAATCGTTGTTGTAGTACTGGAGCCGGAACGATTCCGCGTAGGCGTTTTTATCGTGTGAAACGTCTGTCCACGGCGGGAGGACGACACCGCCCGGGCCGAGCAGTCCGGGAAGCTCTGCCTCCGTCACATTCGACTGTTTCCAGCACGTTCCGGGGATCCACGTCACGTCACGGACGGAGAGACCCGACGCGAGTGCATCCGCGATCTCGACGACGGAGCGTTCGCCCATGCCGTACATGAGAAGGTCCGCCTTCGAATCGAGCAGAATCGAACGGCGCACCTTATCGTCCCAGTAATCGTAATGGGCCAGACGGCGCAGCGACGCCTCGAGACCGCCGATCAGGACTGGCACGTCCTTATACGCCTCGCGGATCCTCTGGCAGTAGACGATCAGAGCGCGGTCCGGTCTTTTTCCGGCAGCGCCGCCGGGCGAATAAACGTCCTCGCGGCGGCGTTTTTTGTTGACGGAGAAGTGATTAACCATCGAATCGACGTTTCCGCTGTTCACGAGGAACCCGAGACGCGGGCGGCCGAAGCGGCGGAAATCGGCCGCGGAATGCCAGTCGGGCTGGGAAAGGATCGCGACCTTATAACCGCGCGATTCCAGGACACGCGAAATGATGGCCGTTCCGAAACTGGAATGGTCAACGTAGGCATCGCCGGTGACGAATACGAAATCCGCTGCGTCCCATCCGCGTGCAGTCATCTCTTCTTTTGTGACGGGTAAAAAAGCCATTACAGAATACCCAATAGCGTCTCACGCAGCGTTTCCCGCGTGCAGGACGTGACGTTCGGACGGGTCGGTTCACCGCCCTCCACGAGAACGAACCGCTGGTCGGGGTACTGGGCGGCGGCCTGATCGAGCGGGAAAGCCATCCGCTCCCCGAGCGCGATGACGACGTTCGAGCCGCCGCCCGACGCGATCGTCAGGAGAAACGGCGTATACGAATCGACGGTCGTCGTTTCCTGTGTATAGAACGTAAGTTCCTCATCGTCCCGAAGCGTCTCGAGGACCGAGACGACCGCAGCGCCAAGGCTGCCCACCGCCGTTCCCTCCGTTTCGAAAAGGACGTACGCGATCTTCGCGCTCCCCGCCTTCGGCTCCGCAACGAAAAGATCGGCACCCGACTGATCGGGTGCGCCTTCCGTCTTTGCGCAGGCCGCAAAGGAGACGAGCAGTACGATGCAGAGGAATGCCGATACGATCTTTTTCATCTGAGATACCCGCGCACGCGGGATGTCCCTACGAGGGATTGTTCAGGATCTCGTAGCCTTGAATCGCGTCTCCGAGCTCCGCCGGATCCGCGGAAAGGCTGACGTAGAAATCGACTTTATGAGCCTTCGAAATCTTATCGAGAACCGAAAGGAAAGTACCCATATCGCCGATTCCGATGTTTGAATATTTTAAAATGCTGTCGATGAAGATGGCCTCGAGATCGTGATCGGAGGAGATGATCCCGTAGATGAAGCCGATGTATTCGTCGATGTTGTTGACGAACTCGTAATCCTCCATCGACACGACGCGGATGCGGTATTTCAGGTCGTACATCAACCGGTGATCCTTGTTGATGAAGACGATCGATCCGTCGCTCGTCTGAACGAGATCGTTCGCCATATCGACCATTGCTTTCGTTTTGCCGGAGCCTTTGTGGCCCACCATTAATTTAACCATTGGGATCGCCTCCTGTCTGTAAAAGAGTTCCGGTTCGTCCCCCGACCGGACAGGGCGGGGGTTCCGTTTTCATTGTACTATATCGCCCGCGGTTCGGGCAAGCGGAGAACACGCGATTCCGCATTCTCCGCGGTTCTTCCGGCTACCGGGCGCGGATGCGCTTCAGGCGCGCGAAGCGGGGGATCCCGGCTTTCATATCGACCGACGTTTCGCCCTGGATCAAAGGACGTGCGTAGTCGACGAAATCGTAGAAAACGCCGTTACCGGCTTCATTGATCCATTCGAGCGGCATCTTTTTCTCGAAGTTCGCGACGCTCGCGAGATCGAACAGTTCCGTACGGCACTGGTATCCGTTCGTCCGGTCGCAGACGAAGCCGACCATTTTGTCGGTCTCGCCCGCAAGCATCGCCTGAACGGCGGTACGGCCGGCAAGGATCGCTTCCTGGATATCGGTCCGGGACGCGATGTGGGCAGCACAGCGCTGAAGGAGAGAAAATTCGATCGCGCGCGTCTTCACGCCGAGTTTTTTGTGAATGATGTCCGCAAGCTTCGCGGCAAGACCGCCGAGCTGGGCATGGCCGAAGCCGTCCGTCGCGGACGTTTCCGCCTCGGAGACGAAACGTCCGTCGGCGTAGTGGATTCCTTCGGAGACGCAGACGATGCAGTCGCCCTTCTCCTCGTAGCACTTCGCGACGTCGTTCAGGAACTGATCCATATCGAAGTCGCGTTCGGGGAGATAAATCAGGTCGACGCACGGCTCTTCGGTATTCGCGAGCGCCGCGGCGGCCGTCAGCCAGCCGGCGTGGCGGCCCATGCATTCGATGACCGAAACGACGCCGGACTCATAGACCATCGTATCGCGCGCGACCTCCATGACAGACGTCGCGATGTATTTCGCGGCGGAGCCGTAGCCGGGGCAGTGATCCGTACCGAACAGGTCGTTGTCGATCGTCTTCGGAACGCCCATGATCCGACAGTCGTATCCGACGGACTTCATGTATTTCGAAACTTTGTTGCATGTATCCATCGAATCGTTTCCGCCGTTGTAGACGAAGTAGCGGACGTTGTATTTCCGGAACGTTTCGAGGATTTTCCTGCAGTCGCTGTCGTCGACGGCAGGATCCTTGATCTTATGGCGGCAGGAGCCGAGCGCGGACGCCGGCGTATAGGGGAGCCGTTCGATCTCCTCGGCCGGTTCTTCGTCCATAATCATCAGATCGTCGTTCAGGACGCCCAGAATACCGTAATGGGCCCCGTAGACCTTTGTGATCGCATCGGCCTCGAGACCGGCACGGATGATGCCGTAGGCGCTTGCGTTGATGACCGACGTCGGTCCCCCGGACTGTCCGAGGATCAGGGCTCCTTTGAGTGGTTCTGCCATATCGAATTCTCCTTGAACAATACGGCACAGCGGGCCAGCTGCGCCGATTCATAAAGCGATAACGATTATTTTGCGTATTCCACCGCGCGCGTTTCGCGGATGACGTTGACCTTGATCTGGCCGGGGTATTCGAGTTCGCTTTCGATGCGCTTCGAGATCTCGCGCGCAAGGAGCGCGATGCCGTCGTCGTTCAGCTGGTCGGGCTTCGCCATAATGCGGATCTCGCGGCCGGCCTGGATGGCGTAGGACTTTTCGACACCCGGCGTCGAGTTCGCGATCTCCTCAAGCGCCTGGAGGCGTTTGATGTACGTTTCGAGCGTCTCGCGGCGTGCGCCGGGGCGGGCAGCGGAAAGCGCGTCGGCCGCTGCAACGAGTACGGCCTCGAGAGACTGGGGCTCGTAGTCGCCGTGGTGGGCGGCCATCCCGTTGACGACGGCTTCGGATTCCTTGTACTTCCGAAGGATATCGATGCCGATGTCGACGTGGGTTCCTTCGAGTTCGTGGTCGAGGGCCTTTCCGATGTCATGGAGAAGGCCTGCGCGTTTCGCGAGCTTCACGTCGAGTCCGAGTTCGCCTGCCATCAGGCCGGCGAGGTGGGACACTTCGACGGAGTGCATCAGAACGTTCTGGCCGTAGCTTGTTCTGTATTTCAGACGGCCGAGGAGCTTGATCAGCTCGGGATGGAGGCCGTGAACCCCTGCCTCGAACGTGGCCTGTTCGCCGGCGTCCTTGATGATCTGGTTGACTTCCTTCGTCGCTTTTTCAACGGTTTCCTCGATCCGCGTCGGGTGGATCCGGCCGTCCTGGATCAGTTTTTCCAGAGCGACGCGCGCGATCTCGCGGCGGACCGGATCGAATCCGGAGAGAATGACGGCTTCCGGCGTGTCGTCGATGATGAGGTCGACGCCCGTCGCCGTTTCGATGGCGCGGATGTTCCGGCCTTCACGGCCGATGATCCGGCCCTTCATCTCGTCGTTCGGCAGAGAAACGACGGATACGGTCGTCTCCGCGACGGTGTCGGCCGCGCAGCGCTGGATCGCACCGGTGATGATCTCACGGGCTTTCTTGTCGGCCTCGTCCTTCGCCTTCGCTTCGATTTCCTTGATCATCACGGAGGCCTCGACGCGGATATCCTTCTCGACGTTCGCGAGGAGTTCGCTCTTCGCCTCGTCCACGGTATATCCGGAGATCTTTTCGAGTTCGGCGAGCGCGCGGGCGTGGATTTCGTCCTGTTCCTTCTTCCGCTCCTCGAGTCTCTTTTCCTTCTTTAACAGGTTCTCTTCCCTCTTTTCGAGGGCATCGGTCTTGCGATCGATGTTTTCTTCTTTCTGGAGAATGCGCTGTTCGGTCTTCTGGACCTCCGCACGGCGCTCTCTCGCGTCCTTTTCCGCTTCCTGACGGATGCGGCGGGCTTCTTCCTTCGCTTCCTGGCGAAGCTCTTTCTGGAGCGCTTCACCGCGGGTCTCGGCGTCGAGGATCAGGTTTTTCGCCTTCATTTCCGCATCGCCGATCGTTTTGGCATCATGATTTTTCTTGTAAATGTATCCGATGAACAGGCCGACGGCCAGACAGAACACACCGACAATAACAGTAACGATTTCGGGTCTCATTGGAACCCACCTCCTTTATATCAAAGACCGATACCCTTCCTTTGACGGATATGCTATACTATAAGGGCATACTCCGCGAGGGTATGGTCATTCGGTATTATTATAGAAAAATATTTCTGTCCAGTCAAGGAACGACGGGGCTCGGCGATGAATTATTTTAAGGATCTTCTGAAAAACCTGGACGGGTGGCTGGTCGTGATGCCGCTCAGTTTCTGTGCGATCTCGATCCTGATGCTCGAGTCGACCGCGTATGACGGTTCGTTCGTTCTCAACCGGACGATCAAGGTCCAGATCGCCGCGTATGCGATCGGTCTCGTCTGTCTCCTTGCTGCGATGGCCTTCAACTACACGAAGTTCGAAAAAGTCCACTGGTGGATCTACGGCGCGTCGCTTCTGTTTCTTCTGACCGTCTATATCCCGGGGCTCGGATCGACCCAGTACGGCTCGCGTGCGTGGCTCCACCTCGGTCCCGTCTATCTCCAGCCCGCTGAGATCGTCAAACTGACGTTCACGCTCTGCTATGCGAATTTTCTCTCGCGCCACCAGGACGCTCTGAAAACGTGGAAGGGCTTCTTCGTATCGATTGCGTACGTCCTCCCGTTCCTCTTCGTCATCATCGTTCTCCAGAACGACCTCGGAAACGCACTCGTCCTTCTCGTCGCGGCCATTTTTATGCTCTTTGCGGCCGGTCTCCGCGGCGCAATTTTCTGGACGGCGGCCGGTTCGATGGCGGCGGCCGTTCCGCTCGCGGTCCACTTTCTTCTGCGCGACCACCAGAAAGAGCGCATCACCGCATTCCTTCATCCGGAGGATCTCACGCTTGCGGGAAATTACCAGGTCTGGAACTCCAAGGTTGCGATCGGCTCCGGCGGCCTTCTCGGAAAGGGTCTCTTCCAGGGAACGCAGAAAACGCTGAAATACCTTCCCGTCGCCGATTCGGACTTCATCTTCTCGGTCATCTGCGAGGAGTTCGGCTTCGTCGGCGGCGCGGCTGTGATCGCGCTCTACGCCTTTTTCCTCTCGCGCATCTTCCGCGTCTCCAAAAACGCAAAAGACCTGTACGGAAGCCTGATCGTGATCGGTCTCTTCGGCATGTTCCTCTTCCAGGTCTTTGAAAACATCGGGATGACGATGGGGCTGATGCCCGTTACGGGGATCACCCTTCCGTTCATCTCCTCCGGCGGGACATCGATCCTGACGAATATGATCGCGGTCGGCCTCGTCCTCAACGTCAACATCCGCTCAAAGGCGATCAACTTCTGACGGACCGCCGCAGCGCGTTTTCCCGCCGCTAAAGGATCTGCTCCATCATCGTTTTCTTCGTTTTCATGCCCATCGCGTCGTAGAAGCGGCGGGCTTCGTTGCCTTCCCAGACGTTGAGCGTGAGGGCGTAGCAGCCGAGCCGCTTTGCCTCACTCAGGGCATGGCGGTACAGCGCTTCGCCGACGTGTTTTCCGCGCGCCGTTTCGTCGACGCAGAGATCATCGATGTAGAGCGTTCTCCGCGGGATCATATTGTTCGACTCCGCCGGCTCCTCGATCACGCAGAACACGTATCCGATCGTGTAGTCCGTTTCGTCCGCCGCGACGTAGACCGGCGTCGCTTCGTCACGGAAGATCGCACGGAGTTCGTCCGCCGTGTATTTTGTCGTCCCGGGAATGAAGAGATCCGGCCGGAGATCCGCGTGGATCGTCAGGACCTGTCCGAGAAGCTCCGTGACGCGCGGGATATCCTTGTCCTCCGCTCTGCGGATCACAGGGGCGGTCCGTTTTCCGCTGTCCGCGAGTTCCTTCGGCGCATCGGAATACGCCGCCCGGACTTCGCCGCTTCGCCGTTCGGGTGCGTCTTCTGCCGCAATCTCCGCGATCCGCGCGAGGACCTCGTTCCAGTCGTTCACGCGCGTAAAGCCGTTCGCCTCCGCGTCGAACGAACGGTTGTGGTGCGCCGTGAAGAGGAGCCGTTCGTACGCGCCGCCGACGAGGTTGTGGGGCGCGTCATCGATCAGAACGTCGGCGCGGATCATCTGTTTTTTCGCCGCGAAAACGACGTGGAGCCAGTCAATGAACGGAAAATACCGCTCGAGGATCGCCTCCATCTTCCATTTCGCGACGCGGTACGACGTGTTCGTGAGGAGATAGACCTCGTGGCCGTCCGCGATGAGTTTCTTCAATCCCTCGACCGCGCCGGGGAGCGGGCGGACCGATTCGTAAAGCTCTTTCTCCAGGAGGAGGCCGTAAAGCTGTTCGTGGTTCACGCCCGGATACGACTCGGACGGATCCCACGTCGTCACGTCCTCCGCTTTCACCGACCTCTCGAATCGCCTGTTCGCGTATTCGATCCACGCCGTCGTCAGGTTTTCGATCGTGTCGTCCATATCGACGAGAATCGTCAGTTTCCTCATAAACCCTCCCGTCTACCGCGCGAGCGTGAGACACATCCGGCGGAACGTGTCGGTCAGCGTCGAATCCTCCGTCACGAGCGGAAGGCCTGTCGTTCCGGAAAGCGCGATGTTGTCATCGTAAAGAAGAATTCCGAGAAGCGGAACGCGGAGGCGGTCGACGACGTGCTCGGGGAGGCCTGTCGCCGTTTCGCTGTAGATTGATGCTTTGACCTTGTTCAGAAGGACGAACCGCTTCGCAATCCCCTTCGCGCGGAGAATTTCGTTGACCGATTCGGCGTTGCGAAGGCCGTCGAGCTCAGGTGTGGCGACGATGACCGCTTCATCGATCCCCGAAAGAAGCCCCGCAAGCGTCCGGACGGGACCACCCGGAAGATCGACGACGATGAAATCGAACGACTTCTTCAGCTCGGCGTACAGGTCGCGGATCTGTACGGAAGACGGATATTCCTTGCGGATGTCCTGGGAGCAGGAGAAGATGGAGAGACACGGAAACCGGTCGTCTCTCACCTCGGCCTGGCGGAGCGTCGCATCGCCCGCGAAGACGTCGGAGAGATCGTACACGATGTCCGATTCGAGGCCGAACGCAAGATCGAGCCCGCGCATCCCGAAATTGAGATCGACAAGCGCGACCGCTGCGCCGCCCTGGGAGAGCATTGCGCCCAGGTTGCTTGCGAAGAAGGTTTTTCCGCTGCCGTCTTTTCCGGCGGCGATTCCGATGACTGTACTCACGTCGTTGTCCTGCTTTCTACTGTTTTTCCGCGTCCTCCGCGGCATACTGTTCCCTGAGCTCCAGATACCTCCCGATGACCTCGCGCGTCACGGTCCCCGAATAGCCTCCCGATCCGCCGTTGAAGATCAGCGTCGCGACGGCGATCTCAGGATCCTCCGCCGGGCAGAGGGCGACGAACCACGAGAAATTGTCGTAGTCGTCCTTGTACTGGTTGATGTCGTCGTCCGTCACACGTCCCTGCGCCAGGTTCAGAACGGCCTGGTGGACGGCGCCGACGGTCGTGACGGAGCCGTCTTCGCGGAGGATCCGCTGCATCTCCCGTTCGACGTCCTCCCAGACGAGCGTCCGGTCGATCTTCGAAAGGTTCTCCTTCACGTACTCCACCTCGTCGACGGGCTGGATCTTGCCCGACCGCTCGGCGGTCCCGGTCTTTGCGGCGACGCGCTCCGGGAAGTTCCGGAAGAGCGTATAGCCGGAGCCGGAGGAATTCTGGGCGACGCGCTCCATCCCGCGGATGATCTCGTCGAAATACCGTTCGCTTGCAACGTCAACCGCGACGGGTTCCGCGCGTTCCGGCGTCTCCCCTGCTGCCTCCTTCACGACCGAAACGGAATTGCGGAGGCCTTTGTTGCCGACGGTCGCGATCATATTCGCAACCTGGAGCGGCGTATAGGCGTTCTCTCCCTGGCCGATCGCGATGTTGAAATAGTCGCCGAGCGTCCAGCTCGCCATATTGAAGTAGCTGTATTTGCAGAGGTCCGCAAGGGGCTCGAGCTGGTCCTCGAGAACCGGGAGATCGGCCAGCCGGGAGAGGATCGCGCCTCTCGTCGGGTTTTCCTTCGCCCAGCCGCTGATGATGCCGATCGTATCGGAAAGCGTTTCTTCGTCCGCGACCGCTTCGGGCGTGAAGTACGTCTTCGCGTCGCGCCGGAGAACGCTTCGGAGGGACGCGATCGTTGCGGCGAGTTTCCGCTCGGCGGACGGGAGCGACGTAGCCGCCTCGCCGATCTCAATCCCGGTCGGCTGGCCGAGGCCGTACTGGCGTGCGTATTCGAGGACGAAGTAGACGTTCATCTCGTCCGAAAGGCCGAGCGATTTCCCCGTCCACCAGTCGGTGTTCGAAATGAGGTCGTAGAAGTAATAGTTGCACGAGACGCCGATCGCCTCGTAGAGGTTGATCATACCGTGGTTCCGCCGGTACCGGTTCCAGAGAACGCAGCCGTACGTCCGCTCGCCCCATTCGATCCGGCCGCCGTCCATATAGCGTTTGGCCGGGTTGAGACCTGCCTGAAGGGCAGCCGTCGCGGTCACGATCTTGAACGACGAGCCGGGCTGAACGGCCGAGCGCGTCGCAACGTTGTAAAGCGGCCGCGGTGCAAGCGGATCGCGCGGGTTTTCGGTCTGAAGACTGTCCCAGTCCGCCTGGCTGATCCCGGTCGCAAAGAGGTTCGGATCGAACGACGGCGCGCTCGCAAGCGCAAGAACCTCGGCCGTTTTGACGTCGAGCGCAACGACGGCGCCGACGGTCGCGTGGGAATAGGCGGTGGAGAATGTATAGTCGCCGTATGCGCTCTCAAACGTTCCGCCGGTCTGGATCTTTTCGAGCGCCTGGGCAAGCGCGGCTTCCGCCGTCTTCTGGAGCTCGAGATCGACCGTAAGGACGACCGATTCGCCCTTCTTCGCCTCCGTTTCGGCGAGGACCTGTTCGAGCTCGCCGTAGACGTTGACCTGGACCGTCCGCGTTCCGTCCGTCCCGCGGAGAACGTCCTCGTACGTCTTTTCGATCCCGTCCTTCCCGATGAAATCGGTGACCGAATAGCCCTTCTCGAGATACTCCGCCTTGTCGCTTTCGGAAATCTTGCCGAGATAACCGAGGATGTGGGCGGCGGCGGAACCGTTCGGGTAGGAGCGGACGTATTCGATCGAGACGTCGACGGCCGGGAGGTCGGTCGAACGCTCCTCGATCGTGATGATCGACTGCTCGGAGATGTTCTTCGCAACGGTGATCGGAACGTACGCGACATAACCCTGGGCGGCAAGCGCATCGCGGATCAGGATGATCTTCCGCGCGTCCTCCGCCGAGAGACCCGGGTTCGTATCGTCGATTTTATAGACCTCGCGGAGCATCCGGAAGCATTCCTCCGCCGTGACCGAATAATCGTAGCCGCGGCGGCTGAGGCTCGATTCATACCGTCCGAGGAAGCTTTCGAGGTTCAGCTGCTGGGTGAATTTCATCACGCGGACGGAGATCGGCGGATAGACGCCATAGGTATTCTGGAGCTCGGACTGGGCGTCGTAGACGTCAAGATCATCGGCGATCCCGTAGCGCCGCCGGAGCTCGCCGAACGCTTCCTCCGCCGTATACGTCGGCGGCATCCCGTTCTCGTAGAGCCATTCCTCGATCGCGCTGCGATAGGTGAACGAAAAGCGGCCCGCGGCATCGATCACGATCGGGAAGGCGTCCTCGACCGTCTCGCCGTTCTCCTCGAGGATGTCCATCAGAAGAAGCGCCTGGGCGTTCAGATCCTTCGCTGTGTAATTGTTGTCCGAGAACTCGACGACGAAGCTCACGCGGTTTCCGGCGAGGAGGCGTCCGCGGCTGTCGAAGATCTCGCCGCGCGGAGCCGGGACCGTGACGGTCTTGATGCTGAGAGAATCGGCCGCGCTC
>Ga0079305_1001294_pt1 | contig 35192 bp, 25 predicted proteins | sample LMS_cellobiose_e_FD_79183 | JGI IMG/M metagenome (GOLD analysis project Ga0079305, IMG submission 79183) | Rumen-fistulated moose microbial communities from Alaska, USA - LMS_cellobiose_enrichment | ecosystem: Host-associated > Mammals > Digestive system > Stomach > Rumen fluid ... | reverse complement strand
GGAAGACAACCAAAAACAGGGATAACGACGAAAGTCAACCTTTACCAGTAATAACCTTAAACCAGAGTCAACTTCTATCAGGGATAGACTCAAATCCGAGTCAACCTAAATCCGGAAATGACAGTCAAGACAGCTATGGATCGTCTGCGCAGTGCCAGCGGCTACTCATTCGTGTATGAAGTTGGAGACATCCAGACAGACCGGACGGTCACAGTGGATGCCAAGAACTTGGATGAGGCCGTTCGGCAGATCCTTTCCGGTCAGAATGTCACTTATCAGATTAAGGACAACAACATCATCATCAGAAAGGCATCACCCCGCTCATCAGCTCAGCAGGCTCCAGCCAAGGAAATTGCCAGGGGCCACATAGTATCTGGTGGCCAGCCTGTCCCAGGAGCGTCAGTTTTTGTAAAGGGTACGATGAATGGTACCGTAACTGATCTGGAGGGTAAATTCTCTCTTTCAGGCATCTCTCGCGGCGATATCCTTACCGTTTCATGTATCGGCTACGAAAGTACTGATATTGTCTGGAACGGTCAAGACATTGCCCTCAATCTTCGTGAAGACAATGAGATTCTTGACGAAACCGTTGTTGTCGGTTATGCAACAATGAAACGCCGCGACCTTGTCGGAGCAGTCGATCAGGTCGGCAGTGAAGTGATTGGCAATCGTTCCAACTCTAATCTCGCTCGTTCCCTGCAGGGTGAGGTCGCTGGTTTGAACATTACCATCAAGGATGGCAAGCCTTCCCACAACGGTTCATTCAATGTCCGTGGAACCGGTTCTATCGGTGCTGGCGGATCTTCACTCGTCCTTATCGATGGTGTTGAAGGAGATCTCAGCATGATTAATCCCCAGGATGTTGAGAGTGTTTCAGTTCTTAAGGATGCTTCTTCCGCTGCGGTCTACGGTGCCCGCGGAGCATTCGGTGTCATCCTCGTGACAACCAAGAGCGCCAAGAAGGGTACTCCTGTGATCAACTATAGCGGTTCGGTTAGTGCCAATCGCAGGACAGTTGTTCCGGATGCAATCACTGATTCTATCGAGTGGCTCGATTGGTGGAAGACGGCATACAACAACTACTACAATTATTCCCGTGCCCTTTTGAGCCATATCGACAACAAGTCTCCTTATTCTCAGGCCATTTATGATGAGATTATCAGGAGAAATGAGGATCCGACTCTCGCAAAAATTGAAGAGAGTTATGATGTGAGCGGCTTCGGCTATGCTTATTATGACAACCACGATTGGTTCAAGGAATTCTATCGTGACTACCATTGGTCCAATGAGCATAACCTTTCCGTATCGGGCGGAAATGAGAATGCCGACTACTATGTCTCGGGACGTTATTATGGTTCTCAGGGTGTTTTCAAGGTCGGTGACGAGGATTATAAGAAGTACAACCTTAGGGCAAAGGGCTCTTTGAAAGTCCGTCCATGGCTCACGCTTACCAACAACATGAGCATCACGATTGACAATAATTATATCCCTACTGCTTACAATACAAATAGTGTTTCCCGTTACATGCAGCACTGTCTGCAGCCGATGGCACCTCTTAGGAACCTCGACGGCTCATGGACTCCTGCTTCCGGTATTTCGGGATACGCCAGCATGTATGAAAAGAGCAGCTATATCACTGACGATTATATCTATCTTCGCGATAAAATCGAACTTAGTATCGACATTATCAAGGATGTTCTGAATTTTAAGGCCGATTATTCATATAACTATACCGGTCGCAACCGTCGCGAAATCAAGACTCCAGTGATTTATTCAAAGAGCCCGGGAATTTATCTTGAGACAATCACTCCTGCCCAGGCTTTCCTTAAGGAGACCGACTATGATACCCGTTATCAGGCTGTCAACGCCTATGCTAACTTCAGCCCGAAACTCGGTCCCAACCATACGCTGAATATGCTGCTTGGTTACAACGTTGAATGGAGTAAATATAAATATTCCACAATGCAGAGGTATAGCTTCACTTCTGATAAGCCGTCCTTCTCCCTCATGGATGGAGAGTCCTCGATTACCGCAGGAGGAAACGAGTGGTCTTATCTCGGCGTATTCTACCGTCTCAACTATGCATATAAGGGCAAATATCTGCTCGAAGTGAGCGGACGTTACGATGGCTCGTCCAAGTTCCCGACCAACAGCCGTTGGGGATTCTTCCCTTCAGCTTCACTCGGATGGAGAATCTCCGAAGAGCCGTGGATGGACTGGAGCCGTAGTTTCCTGAACAACCTTAAGTTCCGCGTTTCTGCCGGTTCGATGGGTAATGGAAATGTATCGCCTTATTCATATACATCTGAGATGTCTGTTGCGAAAGCAACCGATATAGCAATCGCCGGAACACTTCCGTCTTATACCTCGGTTGCAAGCACTGTCCCTTATTCCCTGACATGGGAAACCTCGACGACCTATGACGCTGGCCTTGACTTCGACTTCTTTAATAGCCGTCTCTCCGGATCGTTCGACTACTATGTCAGAATGACAACAGACATGTACACGACCGGAGCTACTCTTCCTGCAGTTTTCGGAGCAAGCGCGCCTAAGGGTAATAACGCTGAGCTCAGAACAAATGGTTGGGAGTTATCACTTCAGTGGAGAGATCAGTTCGACCTCGGAGGCAAGCCTTTTGTTTACAGTGTCAAGGGAACTCTCTGGGATTCACAGAGTGTTGTTACCAAATTTGCCGGTAATGACAACAACTCCTTCGGTACCATCAGCAACTTGATTCTCAATATGGGACAGCCTGACTACTATGTCGGCATGAAAGTCGGTGAAATGTGGGGCTACACTGTCCTCGGCCTCTTCAAGGACCAGGCTGATATCGACAACTCCGCTTCCCAGAGCTTCAAACAAGCAGTTGACCTTGTCACCCGCCCGGGTCAGGTTAAGTTTGATGATATTGATGAAAATGGAGAGATTGATTACAAGAATCTGACGCTGGACGATCACGGTGACCTCAAGATCATCGGTAATAGCTCACCTCGATACAATTTCGGTATCAACCTTTCAGGACAGTGGAACGGCATTGGCCTCTCCGTGTTCCTCCAGGGTGTTGGAAAGCGTGACTGGTATCCTGGATATGATGCCGGATACTTCTGGGGCAAGTATTCCCGTCCTTTCTTCTATTTCATTCCTACAATCCATAGACAGAGTCTGGATACGGTTGCTCATATGAACGAAGACAATACCGAGTGTCTTAACTATGACACCGCTTATTGGCCTCGTCTCACGACCTATGTCACTAACGGAGACCGTAACCGCAATACTGTACTGAATATGCCGAATACGCGTTATATGCAGAATGCTGCTTATCTGCGTGTCAAGAATATCCAGCTGGATTACTCATTTAACCAGAAAGTCTGCTCTGCCATGGGCCTTGCTGGACTGAAATTCTTCGTCAATGCCGAGAACCTCTTTACTATTACCCCGATGCATAAATGGGCTCCTAACCTTGATCCGGAAGGATGCTGGGGAGGCGATACAGACTTCGAGTCCGATGCCATCAACGGTAACTCATACCCGATGTTCAAGACGTATACACTTGGTGTCAATATTACATTCTAAAAGGAGGAAGAACGATGAAAAAGTATTTGTTACCTTTGCTGGCCGTCTGCTTCTGTCTGACCGCTTGCGATGACTTCCTTTCAAAGGAAAATCCTAACAAGATCGAAAGCGAATTCTTCTTCAAGAATGAAAGTTCGCTGGAACTCTATACAAATGGTCTGATTCGTTCCTATGCGACCGTTATCCTGACCTTTATCAATGGAGACCGCTATTCTGATTCGATGTCATGGGACGGTGAATACCTGTTCTATACAGATCGTTATGATGTCTCGGACAATACCAGCTGGAGCTGGACAAATCTCCGTTCAATAAACTACTATCTTGCGAATATGCGTAACGCAGAGGCGGATGAGGCGACTCTTGACCACTATGAGGGTGTCGGCCGTTTCTTCCGTGCCCTGTTCTACATAGACAAGGTCCAGACATACGGTTCAGTTCCATGGTATGACCATGTTGTCGAGTCAACCAGCGAGGAAGACCTGTACAAGGCCCGCGACAGCCGTGCATTCCTCTGCCAGAAGATCCTCGAGGACCTCAACTATGCATGTGAGCACTGCTCCGGTGATTCCAAGTATAGGACCCGTTCTACTCTGATCAACAAGTATGTCGCCCTTGCTATCAAGGCTCGCTTCTGCCTCTATGAGGGGACCTACCGCAAGTACCACACAAGCGATCTTTCCGATCCGCAGGGACGTGCCTGGACCAGCGAGGAGAAAGCTGAAAGTACAACCTACCTCAATGAATGCATCAAAGCTTGTGAAGAGATCATGAATTCAGGTGTGTACTCTCTTGTCGACGATCCTTCAAAGCGTGCGACACAGTACCGCCAGATGTTCATCGATGGCGACGGATGCGCCAATTTCACCAATGAGTGGATTTGGGCACGCGACTATGACGAAGGTTTGAATGTGAAGAACCAGTCGTACTCCATCAATGACTACATGACAAACGCCCAGCATGCCCAGTATCAGTTCAACAGAGACTTCCTCTTCACTTATTTGATGCAGGACGGAACTCCTTTCACTGATAAGTATCCTGATTATTACAAGACCACTTTTGCTGAGGAGACTACTGGCCGTGACCTTCGTCTTACCCAGACAATACGTTATCCTGGATTCAAGCGTGCTGACGGCAAGAATTACCCGCCCAGCTTCGTGTATACGAAAACCGGATACCAGCCTATCAAGTGGCTCCAGGATGTCATCAATGACGAGATCAATGCTTCGACCTTCACTGATGTTCCACTGATCCGCTACGCTGAAATTCTTCTCTCCTACGCTGAAGCTAAGGCAGAATTGAATGCATGTACTCCGGAAATTTGGGACAAGACTATCAAGCCGCTTCGCGAGAGATCTGGCGTTACCAGCATCTATCCGACCAAGGCTGATGATTATCTTGTCAAATACTTCCTCAATACGGTCACTGATCCAGTTCTACTGGAAGTTCGTCGTGAGCGCGGTGTTGAGCTTACCATGGAGAACCTTCGTCAGCACGATATCCGCCGCTGGCACATGGGTGAACTGCTCGTAAAAGTCAAGACCGGCATGTACATCCCGAGCATCGAGACCGACCTTGACCTCGACCTCGACGGTACTCCCGATAATATTGTATCCGCTGATTTGACAGAGAAGGCTGGTTTGAGCGTTCTGACCATCAATTACAATGGATCGAACAAATCCGGAACCGGTCATATCCTCTCCGAGGGAGATCATGGTTATATAATGGTCCACACCAAGCTTCAGTCAGGTTATCACTGGTCTGAGAAGAAGTATCTTTCTCCTATCCCTTCAGCGGATGTTACTCTCAATCCCGACCTCACCCAGAATTATGGCTGGTAAAAACAATGAGCGATGAAAGCAAGTAAATTCTTTATCATAACTATTGCTTTGGCGGCAGCGGCCATTTCGGTTTCCTGCAACAAGGCTGAAGATGTGTTCCAGCGGGATGTTGACAAAGTCGAGGCATCCTGTATGAAACAGACCCTGTCACATTACATTCTCTGCACCGGAGACTGGACAATAGAGAATAATGTTCCATGGATTACCATTTCTCCTGATAGCGGCACTGGAGACGGCGTACTGTTCCAGGAGTATAAAATATCTCTTGATTATAATAGCGCATATTCTCCTCGTACTGAGACTTTCTACATTGTCCATAATGGTACCAAGAGCGCTGTCACGGTGACTCAGGGACCATGCGATTTCGCCTGGGGACAGCCTGTCTTGAACGGCAGCCTGACCAAGGGAGAAGCAAGTTCTGCATCCATCTATGTACCGTATATCGATGCATCAGGTGATGAGAATGTTTCCTTCAGCGTTACACTTGGAGGTGCTTCTGCCGGCCTTTCAGTAGATAATTTGACTACTATTCTTGCCGCTGGAAACGGAACAGCAGTTCTTCCGATCACCGGAACTCCGGCGAAGGCTGGAGAAGTTACATTCGCTGTCTCAGTCGATGGAAAGTCAATCGGTACCGCGACTGCAACGATAGCCGGGACAAATGATCCTTCCGGCATCCCTTGCGGCTGGAATTTCTATGACATCGGATATACTGGAGACAATGCGTCTGAAGTTGCCTCAACCTCTTTCGGACAGGATTGGGTTCCTTCTCCTCACAGAGTATATCCTACCCATGGGGATAATGCCGATGCTTATTTCACGGCGGTATCTGCGGTCGGTTGTACCAACTGGACATTCAATCCGAGCATTCAGGCTCAGGCTCTGAAACTCGATGACTACTGGCTTGCATATATCCCTGTGAAGAACTTCCCTGAGGGAGGAAAAATTACAGTTGATATGGGCTGCGGCGGCGCAGGCGGATCTGTCGGTTTCTATTACTTTGAGTACTCTGTCGATGGAACAACCTGGAAGGGTGTCCCTGGAGCAAAGGAATGCACCAGAGGTACAGATACTTTCCTGGCCCATCTATGGAATACCGGCAGCTCCATTTCTGCTTCCGGCTATACCAATACCCGAAAGACTTACGACAAGGCAACCGACGACACCTACCAGAAGTACACCTTTGCTGTTGACGGTCTGACAAATGGAGTGCTGTATCTCCGTCTGCGCGTTCTTAAATATCGTGCAACTCCTGGCTCTACCGCTGATAACAACGGTACTGGATGGACTGATATCAAGGGATTTGAGGTTAATTGGGCTGAATAATAATGCGGAAAAAACTATTATTTTTCTCAACACTTTTGCTGTTGTTCTCCTGTGGCGGGTCAAAGGATGAGCCTAAACCCGCTACGGAGGACCGCATCAATATAGTAGAAGGCAATTCTGGAACGACATTTTCCGGCGCAGGAGAACAGTATAAAGTCAAATTCTTTTCCTCTGGTGACTGGACAGCTTCTTCCGATGCCTCCTGGCTTGGAATCAGCCAGAATACCGGGGTTAAAGGAACGACAACGATTACCGTGACGGCACTTTCCGACAATGATACGTACGAGCCTCTTTCGACAACTCTCCAGATTCGCAGCGGAAATGCCTCTGCCTCTGTCAGTTTCAAATTGAAAGGGAAAGATGTTCCTCCTGAGACAAAACCGTTCTCCGGACTGCCAGCAAGGTGGAATTTCTATGCGCTCGGCTATGTCAATTTTACAAAAGAATTGGCTCTCGGAACTGCCTATGCGAAAAATTGGACATTCGAATCCGCTGATAAGTATATTACTGCAACAGAGGGAAACTCGGGAGCCAGGGTCATGCCTGTTGCCAAGAAGGGCAAAGTTAGTAATGTCACTCTCAATCCGGGTATTCAGGTCCAAGGCCTTCTGGAAGGGGACTGGATTCAGTTCGTAATTCCGGTAACCGGATTCAAGTCCGGAACGGAGATTCGCGTGAGCGGCGCCACCGGTAGTGCCGGCAGTTCTGTCGGTTACTGGCTGATGGAGTATTCTTCTGATGGAAATACCTGGTTCGAGGCCCCCGGCGCAACAGAGCAGCCGGGCAATGGACATTCTGTCAAAGCCCATTTCTGGAACACGACAACGTCCATTACCTCCTACACCCGTACTTGTTACTATGGAGAGAAGGGTGACACTTACCACTGCTACACCTTCTCCTGCGACAAGATATCCGATATCGAGGACGGGAATCTGTATATCCGACTTCGTGCGCTCAAATACAATTGCATGAATGGTAATGAGGTCAGTGCCGGATGGACAGACATAAAGCATTTCCTCGTGGAGAGGGCCTCGGATACTCCTGTAAAGGACCCGGAACCTCATCTGTATAAGATTATTGCGCATCGTGGAGGATATAGGGAGAATGGACTTACCCAATGCTCGGTCCAGTCTCTCAAAGAGACCATCCGCGAGCGTTGCTACGGTTCCGAATGTGATATCATGTGGACTGCAGACGGCGATGTCCTTGTCTGCCATCCGGACGAGAACGGGAAGGTCAATGGATTGATCCCTTCGGTCAGTACGATGGCTCAGATTCGAAGCGCCGGGAAGCTCGATAACGGTGAGCAGATGCCTTCTTTGGAGGACTTCCTCAAGGTGGTTTCAGACCCTGAAATCAACCCGCTCGGGACAAAGCTTTGGCTCGATGTCAAATGGGTCAATGCCGACTTGACGGAGAAGGTCATGTATGCTGCGGCAGAAATAGCCAAAAAGATGAATGCCTGCCAGTATATTGAGTTCCTTACCCCTAGAGCATATACGAAATATGTCGATATGTCGGTATACATGATGGATAACTACGGCATTCCGAGTGCCTGGAATGGAAAGGTCACCACGCCTTCCAGCTATGGCAAGTATGGATGGGGCCAGATGCCATGGACAACCTTGTTGTCTTCTTCATATTGGCCGCCTGATAAGTATTTCAATGCCGGCGTTCAGGTCAGTATCTACAGCACGCCTACAAACTATACAGGAAGCGGTGCGTATGAGGATTCAGGTTTCCTGAGAGACGCTTTGCCGCTCTATGACAAGTGCAAAGCCCTCTTTGTAAATCATCCACAGTATATTATTTCCCACCTTATCCTGAGTGGAAAGGAAAAACTGTAGAAATTGCGAAAGGCCTCTTTTTTATTGATCCTGACGCTCTGTGTACTCCTCCCTGGGTGTAAGAGTCAGCATCTGTACAAGATTGTCGCACACCGCGGCGGATATTTGGAGAACGGACTTGCGGAGTGCTCGATTGAGTCTCTTAGAGAAACGATCCGGCTGCGTTGTTACGCCTCGGAATGCGATGTCATGGCTACTGCGGACGGGAAGGTCTTGGTATGTCATCCCGATGATAGTGGCAAAGTCAACGGTTTGATTCCCAGCGAGCATACTCTTGCAGAGATTCGGGCTCATGGAAAGCTTCCAAACGGTGAGGAAATGCCGTCTCTCGAAGATTTTCTCAAGGTCGTGAAGAATAAGCGGGTTAACCCACTTGGGACCAAGTTATGGCTTGATATCAAGACGGGGAAGAATGATTCCCAGGGTGATATAGTCATGGCTCTCTCTGCCGAGATTGCAAAAAAGATGAATGCCTGCGATCTCGTTGAGTATCTGGTCCCTTCCTTCCATCCTGATTATCCTGGCGTAGCCGCCCGTATGAGGGATCAGTACGGAATAAACTGCGCATGGAACTGGATAATCAGAGATGCTCAGGAGTACGGGCCCCAGGGATGGGCACAGGTCCAGTATGAAATGTACAGGGGCTCCGATTATTGGCCGCCGACACGGTTCTTTGATAAGGGTGTGACTCTCAGTATCTTCCATACTCCACCGGAACTGACAGGGAAGCGGGGGTACGTTGAAACGGGGTTCGATCCGGATGTCTTCCAGTATTATGACAGGCTTAAGGCACTCTTTGTGAATCATCCAAAATACGTCATATCCCGTCTCATCGAGGAAGGATACGAGACGCCTTAGTTTTCGATACTTTTAACTAATTGATTATAAGCGTTCTGCTATTTTGCCGGACGCTTTTTTTGTGGTTTCCTATACCTTTATTATCAGTCATTTCTCGATTTTAAACTTGTCTCAATTAATATAGACATTTCCCGGCTTGAGGGCCTGCTCATCAAAGGGTTAATACTCAATTGCTTCCTGATTTTTCCCTACCCGACACGCCTTAGGGAAAAAGTCATATATCACTTATATGCAATAAGATGCAGGGCAGGCGCAGGAAGGGAAATAGCAGGCATGCAGATCATCCTTTCTTCTACACGATTGCAGAATCAACGACCTCAACCATACTCTTCGCCGGGGTTTTCTGCGGTGAGTAGGTGAGCATTCTTGCAGGACTCCTTTTGTTTTTTTAATTAAATGATTTGTTTTTTTAATTAAATGATAGTAAATTTGTTGTTGCTAAGAGTATTAATAACACATTTACCATCATGTTCAAACAATTTATTTCTACGATTGTTCTCTTTTTGACCATCGGATTGACAGCTCTGGCGCAGGTCAGCGGCGTTTCCGGGAAGGTCGTAGACGAGAACGGTGAGCCGCTTGTCGGAGTCAGCGTCGTCGTCAAGGGAACTAGCACAGGAACAATAACTACCGCAGACGGAAGTTATTCCCTCCCATCTTCTGTTTCCAAGAATGCGGCACTGGTATTCTCCAGTATAGGCTATACTACTGTTGAAGAACCGATCGGCGGCCGCAACATCGTCAATGTTCAGCTTGCAACTGACGAAATGTTCTTGGATGAAACCGTAGTCGTCGGTTATGCGACTATGAAAAAACGCGACCTTGTCGGTGCTGTCGATGCTGTCGGTCATGAAGTCATCGCAGACCGTGCCTCTTCAAATCTCAGCCGCGCCCTTCAGGGCTCAGTCGCGGGTCTCAATATTACATTCAATGACTCCAAGCCGTCTCATGGGGGCTCTTACAACGTCCGTGGAACGGGTTCCATCGGTGCAGGCGGATCTTCCCTCGTTCTGATTGACGGTGTTGAAGGCAGCATGTCAATGGTCAATCCTCAGGATGTGGAGAGCGTCTCCGTACTTAAGGACGCATCCTCGACGGCAGTCTATGGAGCGCGTGGAGCCTTCGGTGTAATCCTCATCACTACGAAAAATGCCAAGAAGGGCCGTCCTACCGTAAACTACAGCGGATCTCTCGTTGTCAACAGCAGGACTGTCGTCCCCGATGATATTCACGATTCCCAGGAGTGGCTCGATATCTGGATGGCCGTGTATGACGGTTATTACAACGGATCCAAGGCAAGGCTCAACCACCTTGACAACAAGGCTCCGTACTCCCAGGAGATTTACGACATGATTGTCGCGAGGAAGTCTGATCCGACCATTCCGAATGTGCTTGATAAAGAACTTGTATCTGGTTTTGGATATACCTACCTTGACAGCTTCGACTGGCTTGGCGCTTTCTACCGCGATCATTTCTATTCGACAGAGCACAACCTTTCCGTCTCCGGAGGAAATGAGAATGCCGATTACTATATTTCCGGTCGTTTCTATGACTCTCAGGGTGTGTTCAAGGTGGGTAATGAGGACTTCAAAAAGTATAACCTCCGCGCTAAGGGCTCGCTGAAAATCCGTCCTTGGCTGAAGCTCTCCAACAATATGAGCGTCACCTTCGACCGGACTTATCTTCCCCGTCAGCAGGCCGGCCAGAGCGTCATGCGTATCATGGAGCACTGGGCCAACCCGATGGTCCCTCCGAAAAATCCCGACGGGACCTGGACTGCGGCAGCTGTCGGTACCGGATACGCCTCTTATGTTGAGGGGAAGAACTATCGCCTTGATAACTACCTCTATCTGAGGAATAAGACCGATATCGATATCGATATTATCAAGGATGTCCTCAAGTTCCAGGCTGACTACTCTTTCAACTATACTGACCGCCAGTACATGGTTGTCCAGAAGATGGTTGAATACAGCAAGTCCCCGGGCGTCTTCGTCAAGGAAAGCGAGACAGCCGGTGAAAAACTCCAGAAGATTGATTACCATACTCTTTACCAGAGTGCCAACGCTTATGCGACCTGGACCCCTCGTCTTGGAAAGAATCATTCCCTGACTGCCCTCCTCGGCTACAATGCGGAGTGGAGTAAATATGAGACTCTCAATGCTTCCCGCCTCGGCTTTACTTCTGAAAAGCCTTCCTTCGCCCTTATGGATGGCGAAGCAACGATTACTCAGGGAGGTAACGAATGGGCATATGTCGGAGCATTCTACCGTCTCAATTACAGCCTCCTTGGCCGTTATCTTATTGAACTGAGCGGCCGTTACGACGGGTCTTCCAAGTTCCCTAAATACAGCCGCTGGGGCTTCTTCCCTTCAGGCTCCCTGGCTTGGCGTCTTTCCGACGAGCCGTGGATGAAATGGTCCCGTAGCTGGCTTGATAACTTGAAGATACGTGCTTCATACGGTTCCATGGGTAACGGTAGCGTCTCTCCTTACAAGTACACCTCGGAGATGACCCTTTCCAAGGCCTCCGACATTACTCTCGGCGGCAATCTCCCTATCATTACCTCTGTCGCCAGCACAGTGCCGGAATCCCTTACCTGGGAGACTTCTACCACCTATGACCTCGGCTTCGATATGGATATCCTCCAGAGCCGACTCTCTACTACATTCGACATCTATCGCCGTATTACTTCTAATATGTACACGGCCGGTGAGACCCTCCCGGGAGTTTACGGAGCATCCGTTCCTAAGGGTAACAACGCTGAGCTTCGCACAGACGGTTGGGAATTCTCCATCATGTGGCGCGACCAGTTCAATCTCGGAGGCAAGCCTTTCAAATATAGCGTCAAGGGAACTCTCTGGGACAGCCGCTCCTTCGTGACCAAATTCAACGGCAACGACGGAAAGAAACTCGGAACGATTGCCAATCTTATCGCCAATATGGGTGAGCCTGACTACTACGAAGGTATGGAAATCGGTGAGATGTGGGGATACACCGCCCTCGGTCTTTTCAAGGACTGGGACGATGTCCGTAACTCAGCCAAGCAGAATTTCAAGCAGACTGTCAACAATGATACCTATCCCGGACAGGTAAAATTCGCAGACCTCGACCTCAGTGGCGAAATTGATTACCTTGGCCTCACTGTTGAGGAACACGGTGACCTCAGTATAATTGGTAACAGCACCCCTCGTTATCGTTTCGGCTTCAACTTCAACACAAGCTGGAATGGTATCGGACTCAATATCTTCCTTCAGGGAGTCGGCAAGAGGGACTGGTATCCTGGTTATGACTCCGGTTACTTCTGGGGCCGTTACGCACGTCCTTTCTTCTATTTCACTCCGTCAATCCACCGTCTCAGCAATCCTACGGTGGCTCAGTTCGAAGGAGAAGGAGAGAGTTATCACTGCACCAACTGGGACACAGCATACTGGCCTCGTCCTACTACCTACCAGTCAAACAGCCAGGACAAGAAGACCGTCCTCTCTACTCCTAACACCAGGTATATGCAGAACGCTGCCTACCTCCGTCTCAAGAATGTCGAGCTCAGCTACTCCTTCAATGAGAAGGTTTGCAAGGCAATCGGCCTTCAGGCTCTCAAGCTCTTTGTCAACGGTGAGAACCTCTTGACATTCACACCTCTCCACAAATGGGCCCCGAACCTCGATCCGGAAGGAATTGACGGTGGTGATACTGACTTCAGTTCCAATACTCTCAATGGTACTGCTTACCCGACCTTCAAGTCGGTTTCTCTCGGTGTCAACGTAACATTCTAATTAAGGAGGAACAATCATGAAAAAATATATTGCAGCTCTTGTTTCTATCTTAGCACTTGCTACATCCTGCGACGATTTCCTCTCGAAGGAGAATCCCAATGCCATTGAAAGCGAGTATTTCTTCAAGGATGAGAACTCTCTGGTGATTTATACCAACTCGCTGACCCGTTCCTGGGTGCCTGAGATTATCGATTTCGTCAATGGAGACCGCTACACCGATACCCACGGATGGGACGGCAAGTACAATTTCTACACTGACAACTACGATGTCGATGACATGACCAGTTGGAGCTGGTCCTTCCTCCGCAGCGTCAACTACTTCCTCGAGCACATGGGAGAAGCTGATGTCGAAAAGGATATCCATGATCATTATGAAGGTGTCGGCCGCTTCTTCAGGGCGATGTTCTACATCGGCAAGGTCCAGCAAATAGGCGCCTGCCCTTATTATGATCATACCATTGATCCAAAGAATAAAGAAGACCTCTATAAGGCCCGCGATCCGCGTTCTTACGTTTGCGGAAAGATCCTCGAGGACCTCGATTTCGCCGCTACCCATTGCTCCGGCGACGCCAAGTATCGCAACCGCTCGACATATGTCAACAAATATGTTGCTCTTGCCTACAAAGCTCGTTTCTGCCTGTTTGAGGGTACATACCGCAAGTATCATGAAATCGACCATTCGACCGGCAAGCCCTGGACCGCTGAGGAAAAGGCCGAAGGAGAGAAATATCTCAATGAGTGCGTAAAAGCTTGCGAAGAGATAATGAATTCGGGCCTTTACGGACTCGTGGATAATCCTTCCAACAGGGCGACTCAGTACCGCGACCTCTTCACTAACTCTGACGGCTGCGCCAACCTTACGAAGGAATTCATTTTTGCCCGCGACTACGATGCTACCTATAATGTCAACAATACGAAGTATTCCATCAACGACTACATGCTCAATGCCCAGCACGCACAGTATGCTTTCAACAGGGACTTCGTCATGACATATCTTATGCTCGACGGTACTCCTTTCACATCCCTTTACCCCGGAACGGACTATTACAAGGCAACCTTCCAGGAGGAGTGCGTAGGACGTGACCTCCGTCTTGCCCAGACTATGCGTACTCCGGGCTTTACCCGTGCAAAGGGCACAGTCCACTATGCTCCTGATCTTGTCTATTCAAAGACTGGCTATCAGCCGGTCAAGTGGCTCTACGATCAGACCGATCTCGACGAAATCAACTCTCCTACCTATACCGACGTTCCTCTGATGCGTTATGCTGAAGTTCTGCTGAATTACGCAGAGGCCAAGGCAGAGCTGGGAGCATGCACGCAGGCTGTATGGGATGCTACAATAAAGCTTCTCCGTGAGCGTGCCGGTGTCAAGAGTATCTATCCTACAAGCGCCGATCCTTACATGGTTCAGTACTTCCTCGGCAAGGTCACTGATCCTATAATCCTCGAGGTTCGTCGTGAGCGTGGTATCGAGATGACGATGGAGAACATCCGTCAGCAGGATATCCGCCGCTGGCATATGGGTGAGCTTCTTGTCAAGCAGAAGACCGGCATGTGGATTCCCGCAATCGAGACTGAACTCGACCTCGACGGTGATGGAAATGTTGACAACATGGTATCCGCCAAAGTCTCCGAAAAGTCCGGTATTCATGTTCTGACTATCAACTACAACGGATCAACACTCTCCGGTATGGGAACGACCCTCTCCGAAGGTAATAAGGGCTATATCCTTCCCTATACCGCCAACCAGAAGGACTATAGGTGGGAAGAGAAGAAATACCTCTATCCGGTGCCTGCTTCCAGTGTTACTCTGAACGACAATCTGGATCAAAATGCAGGTTGGGAAAAGTAATAACATTATAACCAATTAAATATCAAGTATTATGAAAAAATCTCTGTTTTTTGCTGCAGTAGCTGCATTTGCAGTGCTCTCATGCAAGAAAGATGAGCCGGTCCAGGTCACTCCTGAACTCTCTGTCAATTCGACAGAAATTACTGTCGAACACACTGGCGGAACTTCCAGTATCCAGGTTACTTCCAATGTAGAGTGGAAAGTTACTTCTTCAGCCTCTTGGTTTACGGTAGATCCTACAAGCGGCGATGGCAATGGTACAATTACTGTCACCGTTTCTCCTAATGAGGCTTACAAGGAACGATCTGAGACCATCTCTATCAATTGCTCTGCAAAGCGCGTCTCTGTTTCCGTCAAGCAGGAAGCTGCTGAAAAGCCCGAAGTCCCCGTTGATAGCAAGATTACCGAAATCAAGTCTGCCGACGATTTCGCCAAGTTCGTTGCTGCAATGGATAGCTATGAGGCTACGGAAACCGTGAAACTGGCTGCTGACGTTACCCTCACCGCTCCCGTTGACTCTCTCGTCTGCAACTTCGACGGACAGAATCATACTATCACTCTCAACCTCGAAGCTGCTGATCTTACAACGGATGATCCCAAGTTCGCCAACGTAGGTATATTCCGTAAGGTTAACGGAGCTGTCAAGAACCTCAATGCTTCCGGTTCTATCAAGGCTGTTCATGCAAATACAGAGGCCGATACCTATCATATCGGAGGTATTGCAGGTCTTGCTGCCAAGACTGCTTCATTTGAGAATTGTACCAACAATATTGACATCTCTCTCAGCAACAGACTCAACACCCATCATGCAGGCGGTATCGTTGGATACGTAAATCCCGGAGTCAATATCAAAGGCTGCAAGAATACAGGTAAGATAGTCGCTGTATATGAGGGTGGAGCCAGCAAGGCTTCTCAGCTTGGCGGTATCGTAGGCCATATCGAGAACAGTATCAAGATTACTGACACCGAATACGAAAAGGGTGTCAACCGTGTTGAGAACTGCATCAACGAAGGAGAGGTTTCCTATACCGGTGCGGGTACTGCCCGTATGGCAGGTATCTGCGGTTATGTCAATAACCTCAATGACGCTACGTTCAAGGATTGCACCAATAATGGCGCTATCAATAATAATGCAACAGGTTATCCCGAATCTTCCTGGGCATATGTTTGCGGCATAACCGGTTACTATGGTACGCCTCTCGTGGGTGGCTATGTCCTGTATGAAGGCTGCGTGAATAATGGAGCTATTACCTGTGACCCGGGCGGCTCTAAGCTTCGTTGCCGTGTCGCCGGTATCAATGGCCACGCAAGTAACAGCAAGCAGAGTCCTGACAGCGATGGCAATGGTATCAACACTTGGGAGCTTAAAAACTGCACGAATAATGGCAAGATTTCGCTCGTAAACGGAAACTCTAATACTAGAGCGATGATTGGCGGAATTCAGGCCTATAGCGAGCCCAGTGGTACTGTTATCATCGACGGCTGCACCAGCAATGGTGAGATTTCAGTTGACACTCCCCAGACAAATGCCAAGCATACCGGAGTAGGTGGTCTTCTTGGAGGTAGCGGTGCAATCAATTCCCGCTTCACCAATAACATCATCACCGATAAGGTTGTTATTAAGGTAACTTCCGAAACTGCAAATGTAGGTCTTATCGCTGGTAACAACAGTGCTTTCAATACTGCTGTCACCGGCAAGGTCGGCGCTGCTTCGATAACCAAGGGCGAGACCACAACTGTCGCTTCCTCCAGCAACTTATCTACACTTCTTTTCGGTGTAGAGCTTGGAGCTGCCGCTACAATTGATGGCGTAACCTTCGGAAACTAATTCAAGTCTCTTCAGAAAGCGCCTGCATGCCTTTGTAGGCGCTTTCTCCTTTTTTGATTGCTAATCGAATATGAAGAAAATACTAACTGCTTTTGCAACTGCTTGTTTGCTGTTTGTCGGGTTCTGCTCCTGTGATAAGAATCAGGGGACAACTCCTGTTGTCAAAGGAGAGTTCTCCGAAATCAGCGGAGCAGAAGACAGGACTGTTGCAGCGCAGAGTGTAGATCCTATCAACGTTCACTTCACCTCTACTGCTTTCTGGAGGGCGACTGCTCCCTCATGGATCCGCCTCTCGAAGGATTATGGCCTTGCTGGCACCTACGATGTCACTCTTACTGTGGATGCAAATCCTGAAACCTCTTCGCGTTCCGGAGAGGTGCAGTTCTCCTGCGGAGATGATGTCCGGACGTTCACAATTCAGCAGAATGCAAAGGTGATAGAGCCTACTGAGGAGACAAAGTCTTTCTCATTCCGTCTGATGTCTTTCAATATTCTTCAGAGTACAGGAGAGGCTGAAGGACATACATGGTCAGAATACAGGGAGAAGCCATGCAAGGATATGTTCGAGGCGACTCAGCCGGATATTATCTGCCTTCAGGAATGCCGTCGTACCCAACTTAATTTCATGAAGTCCAACTTCCCTCAGTACAGTTATTTCCAGTATGCGAAGGACGGTGTAAAGAAAGCCGGGTATGAGAATGTGGAGAAGTGTGATGATGACGGTATCTTCCAGAACGGAGGCCACCGTGATGTCATCGCTCTGCGTACAAATCGCTTTACGATGCTGGACTGGGGCCGTTATTGGTTCAGCGACACTCCTGATGTCAGTTCTTACAGCGGACCTCTGTTCGAGGACGGAGGCACTCCGAAGCTGACTCTGTGGCTTAAAGTCAGGGAAAGGGAGACCGGTATCGTATTCTACGTCTGGACGACCCATTTCTTCCCTAACGGAGTAAATGGCCGTAAGCAGTGCGGGATCATGTCTGTGGACCGTATGAAGGCAGAGTGCGCTGAAGATACTCCTGTTTTCTTCTGCGGCGATCTCAATCTCGCCTACGAGCATGAGTCCCTCCTGCCGCTGCGCCTCTGGATGCAGCATGCTGCGACAAAGGCCGAAAAGGCGGACAAGTTCCCGACTTACACCGGCTTCCGCACCAATCAGGCTACGTGGACTTATATCGACCATATTTTCTATCGCAACGCAGTTGCTTCGACCTATAAGGTCGTCAATACTCCGATTGAAAACGGGACCTCCGTATGTTCGGACCACTTCCCAATCTACGCTGATTTTACTGTAACGGTTGAGTAAATTGTTCAATAAATAATAAACTGATACGGTCTGAAAACCGTATCAGTTTATTTTATGTCCTTTTGCGTTAGCTCAATCGTTGTTGAGCTCTTCAATGTCGACGGGACGGGGAGTCCGGTCACCCATGAGATGGCGGGTGTAGTAGTCGGCCATTTTCCAGAAGAAGTATTCGTTCATGTCGCCGAAACCATGCCTTTGGCCTGGAAGGATGAGCATATCGAATCTCTTGTTTGCGCGTATGAGTGCATCAACGACGCGGATGGAGTTGGCCGGATTGACATTGTTGTCGATATCGCCATGGACCAGCAGCAGATGACCTTTCAAGCGGGATGCAATTTCCTGATTCGTGTCGATATGGTAAACGAAGGTGGTATCGCCCTGTGAGACCTTCTCCTGGACGCCATGGTGCTGCTCTGACCACCAGCGATTGTAGATGGAATTGTCATGATTGCCTGCGCACGAGACGGCGACCTTGAAAAAGTCCGGATACTTGAGGATAGCTGCCGTGGACATGAATCCTCCGCCGGAGTGACCGTGGATGCCGATTCTGTTGATGTCCATGTAAGGGAACCGTTCTGCAAGCTGCTGAAGGGCGTATTTCTGGTCCTCGAGACCATAGTCGCGAAGGTTGCCGTAGCCATAATTATGATACCATTTCGAGCGGTTCGGATGGCCACCGCGGTTGCCGACGGTGACCACGATGAACCCGAGCTGGGCGAGACGGTCGGTGCGGGTAAATCCCTTTGACCATGAGATATTATTGGCTTCGACTTGCGGGCCCGGATATACATAATCGCACACCGGATAGACCTTGGTGCTATCGAAGTCAAAAGGTTTATAGATTGCTCCATAGAGGTCGGTAATTCCGTCAGCGGCCTTCACCGAGAAGCGCTCGGGGAAGCGGTATCCGGCTGCGAAAAGGCGGGAGAAATCGGCTTCTTCCAGCTCCATTACCTTTCTCCCTCGAACTGCGTCAAAGAGAGCGACGGCGGGTTTGGCATCGACCCTGGAGTAATTGGCAATGAAGTATTTACCGTCATCGGATGCGGTGGAAAGCACATCCATGTCGTCCATATCTAGCTTTACCATTGAGCTACCGTCAAGGGAAATCTTGTAGGTATGCATCTGGTAGGGGTTCTCTCCCTTCTCGACTCCGCATGCACTTGCCAGCACATAGGTGTCCGTGACAGCGAGAATATCCTCGATATGGAAAGCTCCGTCTGTTAGGGCCCTAACAAGGGTCCCGTCGCTTTCGTAGAGATAGAGGTTGGCCCATCCATTCCTCTCAGACCACCAGACGAAACGCCCCTTGTTGAAAGAAGGATTACGGTACTCGACGTAAGTGTTCATCCTTTCGGAGACCACAGTCTTGGTACTGTCGACGCCGATATCGACCCGGCAAAGGTCGAGTCTCTTGAGGTCGCGGCTTTGGCGGATGAAATAGAATCCGTCGTTGTCTCCGAGCCATTTCATGCTGTAGAAGTCGGTATAGGCGTCTTCAGCCTTCCTTTCGGCGTTCAGAATATCCATCTCTTGGTTCTTGAACGCCAATGATTTGACGTAGTCCTTATTGCCCTCGGCATCAAAAATATATAGCCTTCCTGTCGGACCTTCCTCTCCAGGCATCTGGTAGTGATAAGCTTCGAGCTTAGGACGGGGGGAGGCGAGGGAATTGATTACCCAAAGTTCCTTGACTTTCGACATATCCCAGCGGATGGTGGCGAAATGCTTTCCGTCGGGAGCCCAGCGGAGAGGGGCAAATTTTCTTGCGGTTGAATCGGCTTCGGTATCTCCCATGTAGTTGTCCCCGTTCCATGAGAAGTCCTTTGTCCCGTCGGTGGTGAGAGCCTTCTCGACGATGGTGGAGTCCTTCGGATCCTTAGCCGCCTTTCTCAGGCTGGTTGAATCCATTACCCAGAGGTTGTGATTCTTGACATAGATTCCGATTGTCCCGTCTGGAGATACATTTGCCCACTCGGGATAGAGTTTCGGCTTCTCAGGCACCTCGGTGAGCTTTTTCCCATCAATGTCATATCTGAAATGAAAGACCTTTTTGCCTGGTTTTCCATCCTTGAATTTGGTGGAATCGGTCTCATCTACGCTGCTCCGGATGTCGAAGGTGAAAGCCTTGTCGTCAACGAGTTTGAGGCTCTCGAAGGGGATATGCTGCGCGTCGAAAGGGTCCTTGACGATTGACGTCAGATCCATTGCTAGCCTGTCCATGTCGAACACTTCCTTCTTTGCGCCCTTCAAGGGATCCACAATGAAGTATTTGGTTCCTTCGGAGGTCTTCCAGTCATACCAGAATCGGTCATCTCCCTTGAACCATCTGGGATTGATCCTGGTGGAGTAGACCATATTGCTGACTCTCTTTGCCGAGAATCTCTCTGCAAGTTCATAGTTGGCGCGGACAACCTTTTGGGATGCCGCCTTTTTCTGCGCTCCCGCGGGAACGAGAACGAGAAAGGCTGCTACGGCAGCGATGAGTTGAGATTTCATTAGAATCTGTTGCTTATGACATTCCAGTCGAGAATATTCCAGATGGCTCCCAGATAGTCGGGGCGGCGGTTACGGTAATCTACGTAATAGGCGTGCTCCCAGACGTCGAAGGTCAGGATGGGCTTGAGACCGTCAGCAACCGGGTTGCCTGCGTTCGAGTACTGTTTAATTACAAGAGAGCCTTCGGCATCCTCTGCGAGCCATACCCAACCCGAACCGAAAAGGGCGGCTCCTTGAGCGGTAAAGGTCTTTTTGAACTCCTCAAATGAACCGAAAGTCTTGTCTATGGCTTCTTTCAGTTTCCCGGTAGGGCCTTCGAGAACAGGGGTTGGGGTAAACTGGAGGAAGTAGAGGTTGTGGTTAAGAATCTGACCGGCGTTGTTAAAGATCTTTCCGGCGGGAGCCTTGGCAACAATTTCCTCTAAGGAGAGGCCTTCAAACCCGCTCCCTGGGAGAGCGGCATTGAGGTTGGTGACATATGCGCTCAGGTGCTTTCCATGGTGGATTGCGAGAGTTTCAGCGCTGAGGACAGGGTCGAGCGAGTCGAGTGCGTAAGGGAGGGTGATGAGATTTGTATCCATATAAATAAGTTATTATCAGTTGCTTATCCAATCGAGAGAGGAAATGTCGCCCGCAATCCATACGGTGTCTCCCTCGGCAAAATGAAAGTCCGGGCGAGGGTTGGTTATGATTTCATCCCCCCTCAGTACACTTACTACCATGCATCCGTAGTCTCTCAGTGAGACATCTCGTAAAGTACTTCCGGTAAGGTACGAGTCTGCTTCGAGAATGATGGGGACAACATTGAATTCTTGCTCGGGCTCGGGGGTGGTTTGGAGAGAGGAGTTAATCATCTTCCGAAGGTTTTTGAGCTGCTCGGTAGATCCTACGGCAAGGAGCCTGTCGTTGGGGTAAATGACAACGTCGCCGCCAGGGATGACGATATTCTTCGACCCCCTCTGGATTTTGATGATATTCGCTCCGCTCTCGCTTCTGAAGGGAATCTCCTTCATCTTCAGACCGACAAAGGATGAATCCGCCGAGATGTCGACAGGCTCGATATGGACATCGTATCCGGCCATTTTTGTCCGTATTGAGGTGGCTACGGGAGTTTTTCTTCTTTCCAGTATCTCTTTTTCATTGAGATTCGTCATGAACTGTTTTTCAATAGCTATATTCTTCATGAAACTCTTACGGGCAATGAGCATGAAGGTGACAGCTGCAATCAGAATCAGGATTATGGTCCATCCGGCGAGATTGAAGTGGCTGGAAATCACACTCATAATGAATCCAATCGCAATGAATGTCCTAAGCAGGGAGAGTCCGATCAGAGGCCAGATATTGGATTCTTTCTCTTTCCTGAGTTTGAGCATCGAGGTATGCATAGTATCCGAATTGCTCGCAAGGCCGAGGAAGAAGGGGGACATGACGGCAAGTGTAATGACGCATGAAATGAGATTCTTCCAGAAGGTGCTTAGAGAAGGTAAGACTTTGGCTACAAGAGGCTCCAGGAAGGCCTTTGATGCGATAATTATGGCCATTAGAATGACTCCGTAGAGGACCAGCCTGAGCGCATAGGGCTTAAGGTATTTTTTCCATTCGCTCTGCTCAGCGACTGTCCTTTTCTCCTTTCGCTCCATGCTGTTGATTCTCTCCAGCCATGCTGGAGGCAGCTTCTTTTCCAGGAGGTTGTAGGCTCCTGGAGCGAGCTTTATCATGTAAGGAGTTGTGAAAGTAGTTATTACGGAGACAGCAATAATGACGGGATAGATAAAGTCTCTCATTACCCCGAGGCTGACTCCCACCCCGGCTATGATGAATCCGAATTCTCCGAGCTGAGCGAGGCTGAATCCGGTGTGGACAGCGTTCTTGACCCCTCCTCCGGAAAGGATGATACCTGCCGCTGAGAAGATGATGTGGGTGAGTATCACAAAGAGGGTAAGAACCAGTATTATGGCCCAGTTCCCAATAATCACGGAGGGAGAGACCATCATACCGACGGAGATGAAAAAGATTGCTCCGAAGAGATCTTTTATCGGGCTGACTAATTTTCCAATATGTTCGCTCTCAATTGTTTCCGCGAGGATGGACCCCATTACAAAAGCACCGAGAGCAGAAGAGAATCCGACCGCGGTAGCGAGGGTCACCATTCCGAAGCAAAGTCCTATTGATACAATGAGAAGGATTTCGTCATTGAGATATTTGCGAGTTTTTTTAAGCAGTGTCGGAATTACATAAATGCCGACGAGGAACCACAGGATGAGGAAGAATCCGAGTTTCGTTAGATTGAAGAGCATCTCCTTGCCCTCGAATTCTTTGGAGACAGCGAGGGTGGAGAGAAGGACCATGAGGAGAATGGCGATAAGGTCTTCGACTACGAGAGTTCCGAAGACCATCCCTGCATACGGCTTGTCTTTCAGCCCCATATCGTCATAGGACTTGAGGACAACTGCTGTCGAGGACATAGACAGCAACCCTCCGAGAAAGATGCTTTCCATTGAGGTCCAACCGAGAGCCTGGCCGGTTATGTAACCGAGGATGAAAACGCCGACAAACTTGCTCCCTGCTGTCACCAGGGCCCCGCTTCCTACTTTTAGCAGCTTCTTGAAACTGAATTCAAGACCGAGACCGAACATCATGAAAATCAAGCCGATCTCCGACCATTCATGGACGGCTTCATTAGAGGAAATTCCGAAGAAGAAGTCTACATTCGGCCCGATAAGCACTCCGGCTATTATATACCCGAGGACCAGGGGCTGTTTTAGAGCCCTGGATATAATAGTAAAGACCCCTGCGGAAATAAGTATCACCGCAAGATCCCGGACCAGATTCATTTCTTCGCTCATTCTCAGTCGTTCTTTTATCTTACAAAGATAGCAATATGAAATAAAAAAATAGGGCCTTAGCGGTCGATTATTTCATGGATTTAAGTTCGGTTTTTCGATCTTCGGAGATACGATAGCTTTCTCTTGCCTTTTGGATAGATTTATTGTGGATCCAGGGAGAGAGGCGCCTCGACTTGATATAGGGGAGGGCAGATTCATATTGTTTGCAGAGTGCTTCTGCGAAAAGCCAGGCGGCTCCCATCCGGATATAGTATGGATCCTCGTCACTGAATGCCCTGTCGGCGACAGCCTTTATAGTCCGCGGCAGGTTGTCTTTATCGAGAAAATGAGCTAGAGCGAGAATGAGTCCCACCCGGACGCGGAATTCTTCCTTCGAGTCGATAAGGCCGGAAATGAATGACCATATCCGCTCTTTGTCCTCCTTTTCCACCCAGTGGGCATTGCAGCAGAAATTGTCACAGATGGCCCAATTGTCCACAGCGGGTATGAACTTCTCAATCATCTCCAGACGCTCTTCCAGCGGCACTTTGACATAATCTATCACAAGGCCCCATATCATCCTCTCTTCATGGGTGAGACCGTTTTCTCCGGTAAGAGGTCGTTTGCCGGCTTTGCCGGCTTTACCGCCGGAGTTGTCGGTGCTACTGGCCTCCCTGCCGCTCCATTGGGCGAGTTGCCTTTCCCACTCTCCGCTTTTGACAAGCTGCTTCGCGACAAGTTTCATCTCGGGAGTATGCATCCCCAGTATCCTTGTCCCTTCCCGAGGGGCCAGGATGTTGATATGCCCCCGGCGGTATTTCTCGTCGGTGAGAAACCGCTCGGGGACAAAGGACATGAGGTAAGACTCGGTGGTCGGCATAGCTGTAATTCGTTAGCTAGCCAAATATACTATTTTTTTTCGATGATTATTCTTGTTTGTGGCAGCTGCTTTTTCTTATGGACTTTTTGGAGGTGTTGCGGTTTTCCTATTCCGGTCCCTTCTGTCGCCACACGGCAAGCACAAAAAGCCTTTTTCGTGCGACGGAATGCTCTTCTGATCGCACGGCAAGCACAAGAACACCTTCCGGTACGACGAAACACCTTTCTGATTGCACGGCAAGCACAAGAACACCTTCCGGTACGACGATTAGTCTCTCCAGCGGCAGTAACGATAACAAGTTTTACACGAATTAGCCTTATTCTGTGTGAAAAATATTTCTACATGACGATAACCCCACGTTTTGCCCTTGTTTTGTGTGAAAAACTGTTCGCTTTGACAAAAGTTCCCACGGTTTTCCCCTTTTTTGTGTGAATTAATGGCCGCGGGGCATGGTTGTCGCCTCCGATCTCCCGTGCTTGGTTCCCTCCGGTCGCCGCACGGGCATCGCCTTCGGGCTTCCGTGCCTGGTTCCCTTTTGGTCGTCGCCCGGGTTGTCGCCTATGGGCAGTGGCCGGCGGAGCGGTACGCGCCTTCGGCGCTATCCCTCCCAAATCCAGCTCTACGTCCGTCCAGAAACGAGTTTCTGTCCGTCCGTCGCACTGTCTTCGGGCCCCTCCCGTTCACGAGGCCACGGGCGGCCACGCCGCCCGCTTGGCCCCTGTCCATTCGGCTTCCTCCCGCGCGGCTCTCTCCCATTTGGCTTCCTCCCATTCGGCTTCCTCCCGCGCGCCTTCCCCCGTGCGGACCTCTCCGTGCGAACCCCTGTGCGGCTTCTCGTCAGGCGTGCTCGTGCTGTGTCTCGTGTACCTTTTCTCCATCCGGCTCTTCCAGAGCAACGGAATGCTCTTCTGACAGCAGGGGAGCCCCAGAAAGGAAGTCCACGTACACCAGAGAGGTCTTGTGGTGTACGGAGTGGTCCCAAACGAGGTCCCCGTACACCGTAGATGGCTGGTGGTGTACGGAGTGGTCCAAAAAGAGGTCCCCGTACACCGTAGATGGCTGGTGGTGTACGGCAGCCGCGAAAGAACCGTCCCGTGCAGCGAAACACCCCTCGCACGGCAAGCACAAAAACTCCTTCCAGTGCGGCGAAATGCTCTTCTTGTCGCACAGCATCCGTGAAATAACCGATTTCATCCGCGTGAAACTGTCTTTTGCATGGACGAAACAGTATAAACGCCATTTCAGACTTGTATTTAGGTCTCCTATGGCGCAGGTGTGAAAAAGTATCGGGGACCTGCGCCATGGTTAAAATGTAAATAATTGATAGTGAGTCCTTTACCTCGAGAGGATGGTGCAGGTCCCCACCCAAAAACACGCCCCACCCAAAAACACGCCCCACCCCAAAACACGCCCCACCCCAAAACACGCCCCACCCCAAAACACGCCCCACCCAAAAACACGCCCCACCCAAAAACACGCCCCACCCCAAAACACGCCCCTCACCCAAACACACACTTGCACCAAAAAGACGTATTACCTGCGCCATAACATGTGCGGCGGCCGACAGCAGAACGTGTATTGCATATATTCAGGATTAATGATCTTCGCCGGAGTAGGTGTTTCTAATTGTTTAAGAATCGTATTCTCAAAACTCGGTAAGAGTCATAATCCGGGATTTGTTTTTCAAAGTTACTGCTTTTTCTGTTCGGGTAATAGCCCCTCTTTCGTGAACCCTATCAGAATTTCTAAAAAACATAGGGCGGAATCTTCCGATTTATTATATTTGCATTATGAGAAACAATTTTTCGAAATCAGCTTTGTCTTTGATACTGCTGGCAGTTATGTTACCTTCCTGCAGAGGGAACATTGGAACCTTATCCAATCTTTCATTCTTTGCCACTGCTACGGCAGACAGTTACAAACATGAATTCTACATGCCTTTCTTTGCGACAGACGGGGAGGCTGACGAGTTCGGATGGGAATCGGAATTGAGCGGACAATGGCACCCGGAGGAGGGTTTATTCCGCAACCAGGATGGGCGCAGCACATGGCTGCAGCTCAAATTCCCCAATCCTACCAAGGCGACGGGTGCGACGATCTACTGGGACCCGAAGGCCTCGGAGAATAATCAGTACTTTTTGGAGTACTCCCGGGACGGGGAAAAATGGAAACAGGTTCCCGGAGCCAGATATGCAAGAGAGAAAACCACGGTAGGGAAGTTCGACATGTTGAAGGATGCCGTCAGATTTAAACCTGTAAGGGCCCCCCTATACAGGGTTCGCATCGAGGCTGGGAACGACAGTACTGGGTTTGGGCGCATCAGAGAGTTTGAACTCATGGGAGATCTCAAGCAGTTCGACACCCTTTCCTCTGTAAGCCGCACTCTAAAGGGTGAGATTGCGGGCAGGGAAGCGCTGAAGACAGTTGATAATCCTTCGGATCCATGGCATCTTGATCTTCCCCGTCCCGAAGCGGGCGTCATAGCAGACGGTATTTATTTCTCTGCCCCCGGATTGGAAAATGATGCCGATGGTAGCACGGACTTCTGTTCGCAGATGCAGATCATCAGCGGATGCAGTTCGGAGGATTTCGATAATTACTGCAAGAAACTCATCTCCGCCGGATACAATCCTTTGGAGAAAAGATGTTTGGAGAAGAATATACATCTCCAGTTCCAAGGCCAAGGAAAGTCTGTTTATGCTTATTATACAGACAGCGAGGGCTATATAAGGGTTATTTGTGAGCAAACCGACGTGACTCAGGACAATTTCTCTTATCAAGCCCCTGCAGCAGGGGATCCCGGGATCTACCAGTTCGCCCTGAACTATGCCGGCAATACCCATGATACGATGAACTGTGGTATGCTTTATGCGCTGCTTCCCGGAGACGGTTCGGTCATGATGGTGGACGGCGGCCACATCTTCCAGACGTCAGAAGAGTTCTATAAAGGATTATATGACTTTCTCTGTGAAATTACGAATACTCCGGAGGGAGAGAAGCTGCGCATCTCGTGTTGGTTCATTACTCATTCCCACAGCGACCATCTTGCCGGAGCATCCGGATTCTTGAGAAGGTATCACGACAAAGTGGACCTTCAACGGGTAATGTTCAATTTCCCGGCATTTGCGGTAAGGCCTGCCAGCACTGCATACGCAAGTCAGTTCAGGCACACTTTGAGGACCTATTACCCAGACGTTGTCTTCTTGAAGCCCCACACCGGCATGCATCTGGATCTTGCATCCATGGGCATTGACGTAATGTACACACATGAGGATGCCGTCAAGGCAGAAGACGCCGCTAAGTATCCGCTCCGCGATTTCAATTGTACTTCTACCGTGCTCAAATTGACAATGGGCGGATGCTCGGCCATCATTTACGGTGATACGAACGTTGAGGCAGAAAAGATTATTACCCGCAACTATACCCAGGCATTATGGAAGTCTGATCTGGTACAGATTGCCCACCATTGCTTCAATTATCTTACGACACTCTATGGGTGGAATCAAGCTCCACTTATTCTGGTCCCTAACAGCCTTGAGAACTGCTCTACTGAAAAGAATCTCCCCAAACTGCAGGATGCTTTACAGTATGCAACGAAGGGAGCATACTATGAGAGCGAATGTACATATGGATTCCGTCCGTCAGAAGATGGATTCGTGCTATGCTACCAGCAGCCCCGCGTAGGCAAGCTCGGCTATGACGGTACCGGCAACTGATGGTGTAATAGACAAAAATGATTCCGGGGAAAGGTAATAAAAAAGAGAGCGACTCGAAAAATCGCTCTCAAACCCATTTGGGGTCCTTGGTGCAAGGAGGACTTGAACCGATTGTGGCCTTGGGTGGAGAAGATTTGGACCCTGCATCCGTACTTTCCCGAACTGATGGGTAAGAAGAATACTATTCAAAATGCGGAGTTGTTGCAATGAATCTTCTTAAGAGTTTGTATTATACTCACTTTGTGTAGATGTGGATGTCTTTCCCTTCAACGGTAATATCCGTGATTCTCTTGGGATTGATTCCCCACTGTTTCTTAATCTGTCTTGTTAGCTCGGCATTATCTAATAAGCACCCCAATTCTATCCCGCGATGCCTCTTTTTCGGTTTCCCATTTAGGAAGAAGGTCTTGATTGCACTATCTTTCTTGGTAGTAATGAGGACTATGTCTTTAGGGTGACATGGATAGATATTATGAGCAGCCCATTCTTCTCTTTTGATTATAACGATATCCTCAATGTCCTCTTTGGTGATACAGTGATTTGCTTTCAAGAAACAATCAAGTGCCTCATCGGTTGAATCAAATCGTTCACGAGAGATGTTTTTAAGCAACCAAAAGACACCATCAACTACGAATCCGATATCTCCAAAGGGATGGGTCAATATCCACTCTTGTAGTCCAACAACATCCGCTCGCACCTCATTCCGCCAACCTGCTCCATAGTTCTCATCTAACCAAGAAAAGATGACGGAATTATACTCCTTCATCTCTTCGTCCGAACATTCGGCGATGCATCCAAACTCATTATACCCAATACCATAATGCTTCTTGAACACCTCTTGTCCTTGATAAACGACGGGAACTATGCCGCTAAACAAAATTAGGTCAGCGTTGCCTTCTGCTAAGTCTTTTTTCGCGGTCTCAACGGAATACTCCCGAAGTTGAGCCCCTACGACATTCGTGATAGTGGCAAACGATAGACACAGTAACAATCGAATTACAATTCTATTCATAATGAGGATTTAGGTGTTTTTTGCTGAAGTGATAATGACTCCACGACGGATGCAGCAACAATCATTCCGATAGGGCTTGTCCTCGGAGATGTTGAGGTTCTTGAGATAGTTGTATGAGACCCCGATGGCATCCTTGTCCCAATGGTCGGTCAGTGCCTTCAGGTTTCCGTAGTAGTAGTGTTGTCCATCCTTCTCGAGGTGGACGATGGCTCGTTCTTGTTTCTTCTTCGGTTCCATTCGTATCACGAATTTTAGTCAAAAGTAGTAAAATGTTGCGATTATTCAAAATAAGCATCCTAAAAGTTGCATATATTAAATAAAAGCACTATATTTGTGGTGAGATAAGGAACTGTAATCAGCAAAGTGATGGAGCCGTACAAGGCGATGATGGAGCAGATAGGTGGTCAGCAGGAAGCGGCAGATGTGTGGAAAGATGTCCGAAGGAAACTGACTTGATGTATCACCTTAAGAGTTTGTGTTAAACTGAACCTTACAGTTCAGAGTAACGGACCTCCTTTAGTAATTTCGACTTGTACAGGGCATGGGGAGACACTAATTGTTCAGATGGGTCGAACTTGTCGCCGTATCTCTGTTTGATTAGTTTCTTCACTAAAGGATTAGAGATAGGGAAATCGGAGAACTGCTCGGGTGGACATAACTCAATGTCAGCCCCTTGTGAGTAAATCTTCCATATCAGTTCCGAGCAGTACATCTTGTTATCACTCCATTGGAACAAAGTGTCGTAATGCTTCCCCTTGTACTTGATACCGACTGCCTTCATCTTCTCAATCGTAGAGGCAGATAACGGGCTTTCTAACCTTTTTGCACAATACACCCCGTTCTTCCCACGGGCTATCCAATCCTTAAGTGGTGTGTATTTGACAGGTTCGACCGCCTCGTACACATATGCTTTCTCACCTATGTAAAAAACGATTCCGCAGTGTGTCCATTTGCTGTTTTGAGCCAACTTGATAATAGGACTTTGGCGGGAAGAGGATTCGTGAAAGACGATATCTCCATCCTGTGGTACTACCATCTCCTGCTCTTTCACTAGCTCATGTCCTTGTTTCTGTCCGCAAGATGATACGAAAACAGATGCTACCATTGTAGTGATAACCAATACCAAGGATAAAACACTTTGCTTATATCTCATTTTTAATACAACCAGCGCCATGCCGAGTGATCTCGACGGCATTTAAGAAATGTCAATTGGGAGCCTCATTCTTGATCTCTACACCCCTGGAAGAGGACCCGAATATCCATGCCCTTACCACAGGCTGCTCTTTGAGAACATCCTGAATCTTCGGAAGCATAGTAGTGATAGTCCTTTTGTTCATGTTGCAAATGTACTTATTCTTTCCTAAAAAAACTGATAATATCTTTTCAAATTCAGCAAACATCATTCCGATAGGGATCTGCTATTTAGGCTTGAATTCTTATCCAGGCGTAAGTGAAGTTGAATATATCGTCAGCGTCACCGACGACCTCAGAGAGGTACTGCCATGATTCTTTCATTATGGCGCAGGTGGCTGTGACTTTGGTGCAGGTATGTCATAGTTTCATCCTCGCGAAAGGCCGTTTTTTGAGGACGAGACGAGGCTGGGAACGGGACGTAGGCGAATACGTGCCCTTCTCGAGTCGGCCATCACCAACTCTTTTTGCATCATTCCCGCCAAATGTGTCAACTAAAGATTAAATACCCCGTCTCCGAAAGTACCACCTTATGAATTTGTATTAAACTGAATCTTTATACTTTTTGATTACGACAAATATTGCGTAGCAAAGCAATAGGCAAGAAATGATGTAACCCAAAGCTTCAAATCTATGGTGTGACCAATCCTTCAGTGAAAGAAGAAAAGACAGGTTACCTAAGACACCCAAACTGAAAAGGATGACAATCCAGACCGTGCGTTTCTTTGAGGGTTTGTTTTGTTCTGACATAATTAATTGTTTGCTATATTATCTTATTCTTACGACGATTCCAACTATTCTTTTGTGTTAAAACGACAGAAGGAAGTTAAGAGATAAGGTTCAACAAAACTTGTGAGTTGCCGCAGCTGGATAACTCTCGGTCGTTAATGCACTGAACAACACCGAGGAACTCGTTAGTGTCGAAGTCGGCTTGGAGAAGGTTTCTGCAGTTTATAATCAAGACCTCATCTTCATCAAGAAATACCTCACTCAGTTCTGCTTCGGGCTGTCTCATATTTGATACACAATCAATCAGGGCATCCCAATTCATTCCGAAAAAATCAGGGAACCCCAATTTCTCTTTCAAATCTTCTAGCAGTCCCTTCTTGTTGAGGTTATCAAAGTTGATAGTTATTTCTTTCGCTTTCATTTTGTGTTAAGAAGGATTACTCCGTTGCCGAATGTATCACCTTAAGAGTTTGTATTAAATGACAATTTGGTCACTAAAAAATATCAATGCCAAGAAAATAACCGACTATCCCCAATATTCCTATAACGATAGGAAGAACTGTATAAGAAACGATATGAATTATTGTCCCTGCCTTTTCGCCATATGCTTTCTTCATCCTATCTAACTTCCCAAGTCCTTTTGAGTCTTTGAAAAGACGAAGATAAATCGTGAATAATCCAAATAAGAGTGCGAAAATACCGAAAATAAGAGTGAACATATTCGTAATACTTTTGATTAAACAAACGGTAAGCAAAGATAGTAATTATTGGTAGTTTTTCGTATAGAAGTCACTATTACGCCTCTACGGATAGTGCACTTATCATTTCGGAACGCTTTTTCGTCGCTGATACAGTAGTTTCTTAGGTAGGCGTATGAAACACCGATGGCCTCCTTGTCCCAATGGTCGGTCAGGGCTTTCAAGTTGCCGTAGTAGTGGTGGCCGTCCTTCTCAAGTTGAACATCCTCGGTTCGATTTTCTCGGGAAAAATCGTTTTCGAAAATGAAGCCCCTCGAACCGCGACACTTTCTCCTCTCGTTTCTCTAATCGTCGGAGAACCAAGTGTTTACAAGACCCATAAAACAAAGCAACCCTCGGATTCCTCCGAGAGTTGCAGCAGGGGTGGATGATGGGGCTCGAACCCACGACACTCGGAACCACAATCCGATGCTCTACCAGCTGAACTACATCCACCATTGATAGGACTGCAAAGGTACAAATAATTTTTTTGACTGCAATACCTAAGAGGTTAATTTTTCCTGACAATTGATCCTGGCTCGCTGAATTCTATGATGTCTGAGCTTTCAGGCGAGTCGGGATTGCTGAACCAGTTCCATTTTACTTCTATATCGGTAGTGGAATTAGTAGGGAACAAGTCGTCTGCCTTGAAACTTATATATGAGCCGACAAGGGTGTAAGCTTCGTAATCAATCTTGCCTTCAGGCTCGCCTTCTGCGCTATGGCGAAGGTACAGGGTCAAAACATCACCCTCTTTGGAAGGACGTTTGGCAATGATGTCTATGTTATGGACAGTTGAACTGTTTACCTTTAGGTAGAAACTAAAGCCTACGTTGAGGTAACCACCTGAGAACCAAATGCTTTGTGGAGATACAGGATAGCCTGTCGGAATCACTCCTTCAGGAAGGGTAGAAGCGTCGGTATAGTCTTTTATCTGAATCTTGGTGATAGATTTCAGATTAATCTGATATGAGCCATCCTCATTCAATTTCAAAATGTCGCAGACTATAATGGCGCGGTTGTATTCTGCCAAATTGGCCTCCGTATTGTTTTCGACAATCTCATACGTGAGGCCGTTGTCTGTAAGAATCTTACCGTCGACAATGCTGCAAAGTTCGGTATCATTGTATATTATAAACTCGTCTTTAGGATTGACGTCACATGCGCTCATGCCGATAAGTGCCACGGCAAAGAGTATGAGAAACTTTTTCATAATGCAGTTTTTATCTTTCTTGTTGGTTTTGCAATAATTTGAATGTCAATATCTTCTACAGTGTATCCTTTGAATTTGCGCCTTTTCAGACGGGATCGAATAAGGTCCATGAGTTCGTCATCGAAGATGTCGCGGAAACGGTGGTTCTCTTTGTCGTAGAGATGGATATGCTTTGACGTAAGGACATCGAAGTACATCTTGTTGTTGCTGCTCATGCGACGGGAATAGACCTTGATATCGGCTAGCTGCGACAATATGTTGTACACAGAGGCGACGGTGACTTTGGCGGTCCCTTTCGCTTCCAGCTCCTCGCATACCATATCGGCGGAAGCATGTCCAAGATCCATCATAACCTCGTGAACGGCAAGCCTTTGTCTTGTCGCTTTCATCTTATGCCTCTTCAGGATGGATTTGAACTCATCCATTGAAGGAGTCTTCTGACTGGTCCCTTGGTTCATAATGCAAATATACCGCCAATTTTGAAAAAATCAAAAATGGCGGTATATAGTGCAGTCCCAAGGGACTGTTTCAGCTATGCTCTACTTTGCGTAGCGGATTGCCAGGTAATTCATGCACCAGTGTGCTGTAGGATTAATCTCCGCCGTATCATAGACAGAGGCGCTTCCGGATGCATTCTTGGTTGGAGTGAAACGAATCCACACTTCATCCTTGCCCAGCATTTCCAGAGGGAGTTCGAAGGAGAACTGCTTGTAAATACCGGGAAGCTGCCACCAGCGGACGTTGCCCCACTGAGCACCTTCAGGAGTGTCGAAATCTGCGATTCTCTGCCAGCCGGATGCCTTGTTGTCGCCAACAGTGTTCCAGTCGATGCTCATGTATCGAGGGCTTCCGAAGCCCTGTCCACCAGCGGAGAACACTAGGGTGAGGTGATCGGTTGAGATACCGGCAGTAGAGAATTTCAGAAGCCATGCTTCAGGAGAATCGGTCTCAGGGTTCCACCAGTGATTCCATCTCCAAGCCGAGTTGTCAGACACATCCACCTGGCATTTTCCGGCGTTACCGTCGCTGGCAACTGCCGTAGGATAAGCCGGACGGTTGGTCTTGGGACTCTTGCACAGCATGGTTCCGTCGGGAAGGTATACTCCGTTTCCGGTATAAGTGTTTTCAGCATAGTACTTTCCGATAGGACCAAGATAAGTGAAGTCCAACATGCTGGCTGCAGTAGCTCCGCTGTTAGGATCGGGATAGGAGTGGGTCAGATAGCCGTTATTGCTTCCGTCAGTAGGGTTGATTACGTTGTTGTTGATAATAGCATACTGGTATTCAACTACGTAACCGAATGTACTGCTTTCCTTCGCTTCTGCAAAAGCGTAGTCAGACTCCTCAAGGTGACGGATCTGGTAGCGGCCGATGTCTCCCTGATTAGGCTCTCCGGCCCAGGAATACTGGTCGAAGTTTTCATGGACAATGATACCTTTGAAAGTACCTGCTCCATAAGGGAGCTGCTTGCCTAATCGCCTGTAAGGCACCTTGGTGTTGGTGAGAGTATAGAGGCTTCCACCCTGATTGTCAATTACCAGAGCCGGGAACTTGCCGATGTAGTTTGTGCCGGCTGAATAATTGGTCGGATTGTTCAGGTCGCTGGAATACATGCAAGCGTAGCCTTCATTGATAGGAGTGATAGGTCCCTTCTTGATACCGAATTCGCAGTCGAGAAGCTCCACCCATGTGTACATGTCATCGTCCGTGAGGTCTTTGATATGCTTCTGCTTGGGCGTTATGGAGGCCTCTGTTCCACCGGTTGAGGAGAGCACCATGTCAGCGGTTACACCATCGATAATGAACCGGTGTGGGTTCTGCTCTTCAAGGACAGTAGTACCTCTGATAAGGAGGCGGACTGTGCTGTAGCGTTCAAATACGTTGTCTGCGGCAGTCTTGGTCTTTATCATGAAGCCATACTCACCATTCTTTGTCTGGATGTAGGCTGTGGTGGGGTTGCCTGTGTAGTCGATGCTGGACTCGGTGAGCCGGAGGTTGTCACCTACGTTCTCATTGCCGAGTTCGCTGATTACGACGCCTTCAACAATGTAATCCTGATTGACAGAACCAACCATGTCCCTTACTGATTCGAGCGGGACAAGTACGCCGAACTCGTTCTTGGCGTTGGCCTGGGTAAGCATCAGCGAGGAGCTGGTGGACTTACCCCATCCGTCAACGAAATCGAG